>ERZ778516.23-NODE-23-length-141159-cov-14.592705_pt1 | contig 141159 bp, 116 predicted proteins | sample MGYA00510342_ERZ778516 | MGnify/ENA primary metagenome ERZ778516 (study PRJEB29527, sample SAMN07138961) | mouse gut metagenome | material: feces | host: mouse | place: China:Nanjing | collected 2016-01-25 ...
TTGGGCTGAGGACCTTTTATTGGTTGTATTGTTTGCGCGCAGATTGGGGGTGTTCCTTTTGCTCGATGCTCTTTCCAGCCGCCCGCTGCTCGGAAGCGAACGCCTTGTTTGAGATATTCCTTTCGGAGTCTTTATGGCGGTGGTTTCCGTTTCGTCTTTTATCTTCATTTATGGGAGGTTTCTAGGGCGAAGTGTTTGTATTTGCGCATGTGTTGCCTTATCTTTACCGATGGCAACTTCACACCCGGAGTGACAAGGGTTATGGCTTTTGTCAGCGTGGTTTATGTAGATTCAGCAATCCGCTGGCGGTGTAATGGCGCGGGGGAGAAATGGAATTGTTTGTTTTTTAGGATGGCTTTTGGTGACGGTTTTTTGCGGTTTTGCAATTCGAGCTTTTCCAGCTATCGGACAACAATTCCTATTTCTAATCCGCGTTGCCGCCAGTTGTACATTCCAGTCTGCCGCGGAGCTGGAAACAATTCAGAACTTTACGATTAAGCGAGAGTAAAGACCGTTTACGGGCTTTACCGAGCAAGAGTAAAGTCAAGACCCCGTAGGGGGGGAGGTTATGCACAATTAATCCCTCTTCGAGGGTTTGATTCTGCTCTTGCTCGGCAAAAAGCATCTGCGATGGCTATTGCCCTCGCGTACTCGCGGAATTCACAATTTTGTGGTTAATCTCGGCCGAGACCGCAGTGTGAGGCATGCTCACTGCAACGTCATGTTGAGCGCAGCGAATCGACGAACGCAGTGAGTGCAGAGGCCGCCGCTTGCGGACTATGCCTTGCAAGGAGGAGAAAGACAAACGAAGTGCAGTCAAACATCTATATCGTCAGCATAGATTCTTCGTCGTTATGCTCCTCAGAATGACAAACTACTTCTTAATTGTGCATTGTGAATTTTGCATTCTGAATTGTTTCCCTCTCTGTTGCATTCCTTATAGCGATTGCTTTTTGCACCTGCTGCGGGCCTCCGCAACCGTGACACGGGAGCCTTGGCGGAAGTCGGTATGCGCGGCTATACGTGGGCTTCGTCGCCATGGGTTTCGGGCGACCTGCATGCCGGTCTCTTTGCCTTCGGAGCGGATATTACGAATCCGCTCACCGGGGGCCACCGGGTTGCGGCCCGTGCCGTGCGCTGCGTCCAGCATCTGCACCGAAGTTGTTTTTGTTCGGAGTAGTTGTCGTCGCTGTCGTCCGTTCATGGCGGATGGAGGACCTTTCTTTGGCGATAATTTTTCCGTTTGTCGATTTTTTCCTATCTTTGTCGTCCCGAGCCGCAAGGCGGGGAAATGTGGAAAGATTTGACTGATTGCAAACCACAATAAAAAATCGCTAAAACAGCACATTTTTTATTTCCAAACAGCCAATTTTTCCCATTTATACGTTTAACCCTTAAAATGTATAGAATGGGCTTTTTGTTTACATCGGAGTCGGTGTCCGAGGGACACCCCGATAAAGTTTCGGATCAGATTTCCGATGCCATCCTCGACGAGTTCCTGCGCCGCGACCCCAATTCGAAGGTCGCATGCGAAACCCTCTGCACCACCGGCTTGGTGGTCGTGGCGGGCGAGGTGCGTTCGGAGGCTTATGTTGATGTGCAGGGCGTGGCGCGCCGTGTCATCGATCGCATCGGTTACACCAAGAGCGAGTACCAGTTCGACTGCAATTCGTGCGGTATCCTTTCGGCCATCCACGAGCAGTCGTCCGACATCAACCAGGGCGTCGAGCGCGGTTCCGAGGAGGAGCAGGGGGCCGGCGACCAGGGCATCATGTTCGGTTACGCCTGCAACGAGACGCGCGAGTTGATGCCTGCTACGCTGATTCTTTCGCACGTCATCCTTAAAGAGTTAGCCGTTATCCGTCGCGAGGGAAAGGAGATGACCTACCTGCGGCCCGATTCGAAGTCGCAGGTGACTATCGAGTACGACGAGCAGACGGGGCGTCCGTTGCGCGTGCATACCATCGTGGTGTCGACGCAGCACGACGAGTTCATCGTTTCCGGCGGCGGCCTTTCCGAGCAGGAGGCCGAGCGCCGGATGCAGGACCGCATCCGCGAGGACGTGCGCACGATTCTTATCCCGCGTGTCAAGGCGCGCCTGGAGCGGGCGGGGGACAAGCTCGCCGGATTGATCGGCGACGATTATATCCTGCATGTCAATCCTACGGGCAAGTTCGTTATCGGCGGTCCTCATGGCGATACGGGCCTTACGGGCCGCAAGATCATTGTCGATACCTACGGCGGCCGCGGCGCTCACGGCGGCGGTGCCTTTTCGGGCAAGGATTCGTCGAAGGTCGACCGTTCGGCCGCCTATGCTGCGCGTCATATCGCCAAGAACCTGGTGGCCGCAGGCGTTGCCGACGAGGTTTTGGTCGAGCTCTCCTACGCTATCGGAATCGCCGAGCCGCTGTCGATCTATGTCGATACCTACCGTTCGCCGCGTCCCGAGGCTTTGCAGGGCATGACCGACGGCGAGATCGCCCGCCGCATCGGCAAGCTCTTCGATCTGCGGCCTGCCGCCATCGTGAAGCGCTTCGGGTTGAAGAATCCGATTTTCGAGGCTACGGCCTCCTACGGCCACTTCGGCAACCGTCCTTTCAAGCAGACGGCGAAGGTTTGGGAGAACGGCCGCGAGGTGGAGCGCGAGATCGAATTCTTCGGGTGGGAGAAACTCGACGCCGTCGATGCCATCCGCCGCGAATTCGGACTCTGAGAGCGAATCGGGGGCCCGGCCGGGCTCCCGGTTTTCTTGCAGGGGCAGGGGAGCGCGGTTTTCTGCAGGGTTCCGGGCGGATGCCGGAGCAATGTTGTGCCGGAGTGTCGGTGCAGAATACCGGTTCGGATATTTCAGCAGACGGATTCGTGGGCTGCACCGCGAATTGAGAACGGAGGTTCGGGCCAATGTTTGCGGTGCATGCTTGCGAGCCGAAGTCTCTCGAAACGGCGGCCCGCCCGAAAAGATAGGGATTCATGGCAGCACCGGGCTTCTTGTTTGGCAGGTGTCACCTCGTACTGCGTTTGCCGCTCTGAGCCCTCGGTATGACGGCATGGGCGGTTTCTGAAAATTCGCTTCTGATTTTTAGCTTTTCATTTTCAATTTCGTTCGACTCCGGCATACTATTTTCGGCGCAGGGTGCGTTTGTCCTGCAAAATACCGGTTTTGCCTATGATGAAGATTGCCTACGAATAATTCAAACCAACATTCGACTATGAAAAAGGCATTTTTGTTTTTGGGAATTCTTGCCGCTTCGGCCGTGGCCGGCGGCGTTTCGGCCTGGGCGGTCGCCGACAGCGGTGCCCGGGTGGAATACATCGAGCGCGAGGTGGAGCGTACGCCCGCCCTCGGTGCGCAGTTCACCGCCTACGAGGCGGGACAGTATCCCGACCTGACCTACGCGGCGGAGAACGCCGTGAAAGCCGTGGTCAATATCGAGGCGATCCAGCAGGTCGAGGTGCCCCGGCGCGGACAGTTCGGTTACGATCCGTTCCTCGAATTCTTCGGTTTTCCGCAGCAACAGCCGCGAGGCGGCAACGGCGGTGAACCCCGTTACCAGGAGCGCCGGGCCGGCGGTTCGGGCGTCATCATCTCGGAGGACGGCTATGTGGTGACCAACAACCATGTGGTCGACGGTGCCACCAAGTTGCGAGTGAAGCTCAACGACGGACGCGCTTTCGACGCCGAGTTGATCGGCAAGGATTCGGCGACCGACCTGGCGCTGCTGAAGATCGACGCCGGGAAGCTGCCTACGCTGGCTTTCGGGTCGTCCGACGCGCTGCGGCTGGGCGAGTGGGTGCTGGCCATCGGTTCGCCGTTCGATCTCCAGTCGACCATCACGGCGGGCATCGTCAGCGCCAAGGCGCGCAACCTGGGTGCGATTCCCAACGATTTCAGCATCGAGGCCTTCATTCAGACCGATGCGGCCGTCAATCCCGGCAATTCGGGCGGTGCCTTGGTCAACACCCATGGCGAGCTGGTGGGCATCAACACGCTCATCAAGTCGCAGACGGGCAGCTATGTAGGTTACTCGTTCGCCATTCCCGAGTCGATCGTGCGCAAGGTGGTCGTCGACCTCAAGGAGTACGGTTTCGTGCAGCGGGCCCTGCTGGGCGTGATGTTCCGTCCGGTGGACCAGGATTTCATCGACAGCGAGGGCAAGGAGTTGGGCATCAAGGAGATCGGCGGTGTTTACGTGGCCGGTGTGACCGAGGGCGGCGCTGCTTCCGAAGCGGGTATCCGCAAGGGCGACGTGATCCTCGAGATCGACGGCGTGGCGCTCACTTCGTCGGCAAGCCTCCAGGAGCAGATCGCGCGGCGCCGACCCAACGATAAGGTCGTTTTGTCGGTAAAAAGAGACGGTAAACTGAAACAATTCGAGGTCGTTTTGCGTAATAAGGCAGATAAACCCGAACTGTTGACCCGTGAGGACGTCGACGTGGTCGAAACCCTGGGCGGCAAGTTCCAGGATGCCGGCGAGAAGCTCTGCCGTCAGCTGGAGATCAAGGGCGGCGTGCAGGTCGTGAGCGTCAAGGCCGACGGAATCCTGGCCCGGGCGCGCGTGAAGCAGGGATTCGTCATCACGCACATCAACGACCGCGAGGTGCGCTCCCTGGCCGACATGCGGCGTCTGAGCGACAAGGTGCGTTCGATCGACGGCATCTATCCCGACGGCCGTGCCGCCAGCTACGTTCTGGTGGAGTAGGCGCCGCAGGGCGGGTCGTAATAACGAAGAAATTACTTTGGAGGATAAAACATGCGTCAGTTAAAAATTACGAAATCCATCACCAACCGCGAAAGCGCCTCGCTGGACAAGTATCTGCAGGAGATCGGCAAGGAGGAGCTCATTACGGTCGAGGAGGAGGTGGAACTCGCCCAACGGATCAAGAAGGGAGACCAGGAAGCGCTCGAGAAACTCACCAAGGCCAATCTGCGTTTCGTCGTCTCCGTCGCCAAGCAATACCAGAACCAGGGGCTCAGCCTGCCCGACCTGATCAACGAGGGCAACCTCGGCCTGATCAAGGCGGCCGAGAAGTTCGACGAGACCCGCGGTTTCAAGTTCATCTCCTACGCTGTGTGGTGGATCCGCCAGTCGATTTTGCAGGCGTTGGCCGAGCAGTCGCGCATCGTGCGCCTGCCGCTCAACCAGGTGGGTTCGCTCAACAAGATCAACAAGGCGTTCGCCCGCTTCGAACAGGAGCACGAGCGTACGCCGTCGCCCGAGGAGCTGGCCACGGAGCTCGAATTGCCCAAGGAGAAGGTGACCGACACGCTGCGTGTCGCCGGTCGCCATGTCTCGGTCGATGCCCCGTTCGCCGACGGTGAGGACAATTCGCTGCTGGACGTGCTGGTCAACCCCGATTCGCCCAATGCCGACCGCGGATTGATCAACGAGTCGCTCTCTACGGAGGTCGACCGTGCTCTGGAGACGCTCACCGAGCGCGAGCGCGACATCATCAAGTATTTCTTCGGCATCGGGTGTTCGGAAATGACGCTCGAGGAGATCGGCGAGAAGTTCGACCTTACGCGCGAGCGCGTGCGTCAGATCAAGGAGAAAGCCATCCGCCGTCTCCGCCATTCGTCGCGGTCGAAGCTGCTGAAATCCTACTTGGGATAAGACGCTTCGGCAGCCCGAGGGGGCTACTTGTCCCGCAGTTCGGTTTTCTGAGCGTTATTATTTGTAATGATGAATTCCCGGCACCTTTTGCAAAAGGTGCTGGGAATTTCGTTTTTGAGGTGTCGGCTGTTGGAACTCGGGCTTTTGTTTCCGGATTCGGGTTTGGGTGACGGCGGAGAGGATAATATGATTTGTATGCCTGTGAGGGAGGGGCAGAGAGGACGGGGAGATTGCTGCGCCGATGCCCCGCTAAGAGAATCTGGTTGCAGGATAAAAATAAAAAACTGTTCTGGGGCGTACGCTCTGCTAAGAGCAGGGGTAATGAGGAATTGTTGCTTGGTAACGGCCGCATGGTTTTCGGACCGGAGACTGCAGAGAGCAAAAGCGGGTTTTGAGTTTAGGGGAATTGTAGTTCGGCAGTGGGGCTGCATGACTTTCGGGTAGGAGCCTGCGGGGCACGCCCGGCGGCAGCCGGATATTTGCGGGCCTCCGCCGGGGGAGGTTCCGGCCCGCATAGGGAAGATTCCCGACTCTGAAAATCATCACTATGCTGCGTTTGTCGCTCCGCTCAGAAAGGCTACAACAAATAGAAGCTCTCCTCATTGCGAGGAGAGCGTCTATTTGAATTTCGAATGCAGAATCGACGGTTTACGCTTGCGCGCCGAACTCCATCAGATAGGCTTTGATGAAGGCATCGAGGTCGCCGTCCATGACCGCCTCGACGGCCGAGGTCTGACACCCCGTGCGGTGGTCCTTGACGCGGCGGTCGTCGAAGACGTAGGAGCGGATCTGCGAACCCCATTCGATCTTCTTCTTCGAGGCTTCGAGCGCCTGCTGCGTGGCCATGCGCTTGTCGAGTTCGCGCTGGTAGAGCTTCGAGCGCAGGATGCGCATGGCGTTCTCGCGGTTCATCAGCTGCGAGCGGGTCTCCATGTTCTCGATCAGGAACTCCACCGGTTCGCCCGTGTCGGCATCCTTGCCATGGTAGCGCAGCCGCACGGCCGTCTCGACCTTGTTGACGTTCTGACCGCCGGCGCCCGACGAGCGGAACGTGTCCCACTCGATGTCGGAGGGGTTGATCGTGATTTCGATCGTATCGTCCACGGCCGGCGACACGAAGACCGACGCAAAGGTCGTCTGCCGCTTGTTGTTGGCGTTGAACGGCGAAAGCCGCACCATGCGGTGCACGCCGTTTTCGCTCTTGAGGTAGCCGTAGGCGTATTCGCCCTCGAATTCCAGTGTGCACGACTTGACACCCACTTCGTCGCCCGCCTGGTAGTCGAGCACCTTCACCTTGTAGCCGTGCGCTTCGCCCCAGCGGGTGTACATGCGCAGCAGCATCGAGGCCCAGTCGAGCGCTTCGGTGCCGCCGGCTCCGGCGTTGATGTCGAGAATGGCGCCCAGCTTGTCTTCGTCGCGGCGCAGCATGTTGCGCATCTCCAGTTTTTCGATGCGTTCGAGCGTGCGGGCGTAGTGTTCGTCGAGTTCGGCTTCGCTGACCACTCCTTCCTTCACGAAGTCGGGCATGAGCTCCAGGTCCTCGACATCCTTGCGCACGGCGTCGTAGTCTTCGACCCACGCCTTGATGGCCGCCACCTTGCGCAGTTGTTCGCGCGCCGCGGCCGGGTCGTTCCAGAAGTCGGGTTCCTGGGTCTTCTCCTCTTCGTTGCGCAGGTCGATGCGTTTCTGTTCGATGTCCAGGCAGCGTTCGAGGGCTCCGCGGCGGGTCCCGAGCTCCTTGATCTGTTCGGCGAGTATCATAAGTCTGTTTTCAAATCGAGTTTTTGTGCGGCGAACCGCAGGATCAGTTCGGCCGTGGCTTCGATGCCCAGCACCGAGGTGCTCACGCACAGGTCGTACGATCCGGCGGCGCCCCACGTGCGCATGCTGTAATAGTTGTAGTAGTCGGCACGGCGCGCATCGCCATGAGCCATCGTCTGGCGCGCTTCGGCTTCGGTGCAGCCCGTGCGGACGCAGATGCGCGCTGCGCGGTCGGCTTCGGAGGCCGTGATGAAGACGCTCAGCGCCCGCGGATGGTCGCGCAGGATGTAGTCAGCGCAGCGGCCTACGAAAATGGCCGGTTCGCGGGCCGCTATGTTGCGGATGACGTCGCTCTGTATCTTGAACAGCGCATCGCCCGACAGTACGTCGGAAGCGCCGCCGTCATCGCCGGCGAACGGAGCCCGCAGATAGCCCAGCAGGGTCGCCAGGCGGTTGTGCGACTCCTTTTCGTCGGCCCGTTCGAAGATTTCGGGGCAGAGTCCGCTCTCTTTGGCCGCCAGGTTGATTAGTTCCTTGTCGTAGAGCCGGATGCCCAGCCGCCGGGCCAGCGCTTCGCCGACCGATTTGCCGCCGCTGCCTATCTGGCGGCCGATGTTGATCACGAATCTATTCTCCATCGCGGGGTTCGTTGAGTGTTTGCGCCGCCATCATCGCGCGGAACTTGCGCAGCTGGTAGGTCAGCATGAAGAATGCCACGACGGCTGCCAGCAGGTCGGAGAGCGGCATGGCGCACCATACGCCCCAGCTTCCGTTCCACGAGGTCGCCGTGTCGAACAGACGCGGCAGGAGCAGCAGCCCCGGCACCAGAAAGAGCAGCTGCCGCGACAGCGACAGGAAAACCGCCTTGCCGGCCATGCCGATGCTCTGGAAAAAGTTGGTCGCCACCATCTGGAAGCCGATGATCGGGAAGAAGGCGAAGACGATGCGCATGCCCGTCGATGCCAGACCGATGAGTTCTTCGTCCTTGGTGAAAAGCGCGGCTGCGAATCCGGGCGCCAGTTCTCCTATGAGGAATCCGGTCGTCGTGATGCACGTGGCGCCCATGATCGTCAGCCGCAGCACGCGCAGCACGCGTTCGTACTGCCGGGCGCCGAAGTTGTAGCCTGCAATGGGCTGCATGCCCTGGTTGACGCCCATGACGATCATTACGAAGAAGAAGCCCAGGCGGTTGACGATGCCGTAGGCGCCGATCATCAGGTCGCCGCCGTAGCGCTGCAGTCCTTTGTTTATAAGGATGACGATGAAGCACGCCGCGAGGTTCATCAGGAAGGGCGACATGCCGATGGCCACGATGTCCTTGACGATGCGTTTCTTCAGTTTGTAGATGCCGCGGCGGAAGTGCAGCAGTTCGTTCTTGTCGGAGAGAATGCGGAACTGCCACATGAGCGATACGACCTGCGCCAGCACCGTGGCGATGGCCGCTCCGCGGATGCCCCAGCCGAAGCCGTAGATGAAAAGCGCGTCGAGCAGCGTGTTGATGATTACGGTGTTGATCGTCGCGTACATCGACTTGCGGGGATGGCCCGAAGCTCGCAGCACCGAGTTGAGTCCCAGATACATGTGCGTAACGACGTTGCCCGAGAGTATGATGGTCATGTATTCGTGGGCGTATCCCACCGTCGCTTCGCTGCCGCCGAAGAAATAGAGGATCGGGTCGAGAAAGGCCAGCGTCACGGCGGCGAACGCCACGCCGATCACGGCATTGAGCACCACTACGTTGCCCAGCACGCGCTGGGCCGTGTCGTAGTCGCGCTGGCCCAGGCGCATCGAGATCAACGTCGCGGCGCCCACGCCCACGAGCGACCCGAACGCCGCAGCGAGGTTCATCAGCGGAAACGTCAGCGCCAGGCCCGAAATGGCCAGAGGACCTACGATCTGCCCGATGAAAATGCTGTCGACCATGTTGTAGAGCGACGACGCGGTCATGGCGATGATCGCCGGCACGGCATACTGCACCAGCAATTTGCGGATGCGTTCCGTTCCCAATTCCGTGGCTGCCGACTTCAATTCTGTCACTTCGTTCAAGGTTTAGGGTGAAAGGTGAAAAGCGAAATGTTCTTCATCCGGTCTGTCGTTGACTGAGAGGTGGAAAACAACTGCGTGAACGATGCGTTACTTTTTACCTTTCACCTTTTACTTTTTACTTTATTCCAGTTCCCAGTCGCTGCCGTCCTTGCGGTCCTTGACCCGGATGCCGGCCGCGGCCAGTCCGTCGCGGATGCGGTCGGAGGCCGCCCAGTCCTTGGCGGCGCGGGCCTGCAGGCGTTCGGCCAGCAGCATTTCGACCAGCGGGGTCACGTAGTCGCGTCCCGAGGCCGTTCCGGCGGCTTTTTCGTCTTTCAGCCCCAGGATGTCGAACGCATAGCGGTGTACGGTCGCCGTCAGCTTCTCCAGATCGGCTGCCGTGATGGTCTGTGCCCCGTCGACCAGCTGGTTGATCGTGCGCACCCAGTCGAAGAGGGCCGAGATGACCATCGGCGAGTTCAGATCGTCGTCCATCGCCGCGCGGCAGCGGTTTTCCAGTTCCGACGGGTCGACCGTCGATGCCGCCGCAGGCTTGATCTTGCCGAGCGCCTCGATGCCTTTCATCAGGCGGTCGAGCCCCTTTTCGGCGGCCTGGAGCGCTTCGTTCGAGAAGTCGAGCGTCGAGCGGTAGTGGGCCTGCAGTACGAAAAAGCGGATCGTCATGGGGGTGTAGGCCTGCGCCAGCAGCCGGTGGCTGCCTGTGAAGAGCTCCTCCAGCGTGATGAAGTTGCCCAGCGACTTGCCCATCTTCTGTCCGTTGATCGTGATCATGTTGTTGTGCACCCAATAGCGTGCCGAATCGTGGCCCAGGGCCGCCGTCGACTGCGCGATCTCGCATTCGTGGTGGGGGAACATCAGGTCCATGCCGCCGCCGTGGATGTCGAAGCGTTCGCCCAGATAGCGGGTCGACATGGCCGAGCATTCCATGTGCCAGCCCGGGAATCCGTCGCTCCAGGGCGAGGGCCAGCGCATGATGTGCTCCGGCGAGGCCTTTTTCCACAGCGCGAAGTCGTAGGAATGGTGTTTGTCGCTCTGGCCGTCGAGTTCGCGCGTGTTGGCCACGATGTCGTCCAGGTTGCGGCCCGACAGGCGGCCGTAGTTATGCTTGGCGTTGTATTTCTCCACATCGAAGTAGACCGAGCCGTTCGAAACGTAGGCGAAACCTTCGTCGAGGATGCGCTGTACGAAAGCGATCTGTTCGATGATGTGGCCCGAGGCGTGCGGTTCGATCGAGGGTGTCTCGACGTTGAGCGCCTCCATGGCGCGGTGGTAGCGCTCGGTGTAGTAGTGGGCCACCTCCATCGGTTCGAGTTGTTCGAGCCGCGCTTTCTTGGCGATCTTGTCTTCGCCTTCGTCGGCGTCGTGTTCCAGATGTCCGACGTCCGTAATGTTGCGTACGTAGCGCACCTTGTAGCCCGTAGCCTTGAGGTAGCGGAAAAGCAGGTCGAAAGTCACCGCCGGCCGGGCGTGGCCCAGGTGGGGATCGCCGTAGACCGTCGGACCGCAGACATACATGCCCGCCCGGCCCGGGACCAGGGGTTCGAACTCCTCCTTGCGGCGCGTAAGCGTATTGTAAAGCGTCAGTTTCGATTCCATTGCATCGGCAAATTTTCCACAAAAGTAACAATTATTGGCGACAATCTGAATTTTTCTTCACAAACTTGGGACCTCGGCCTGCATGCAATAGCCTTTGCAATTCTCCGTTAATTGATTACTTTTGCAAATTGAAATCCGGGCACGGCCGGCACCCGCCGCAAAGCGGGTTTGCGGAGGTCCGTTTCCCGCAGGCTGCGGCCGGTGCGCATTTTTTCAGCCTCGCCGCAGGCTAAGGCCGTCGCTGCAATGCACAATATATCGTTAAAAACAATATGAATCTTTTCAAACGTTGGAACAACATCGTCGGCTGGGCGGTCTTCGCGGCCGCTGCCGTCGTCTACCTGCTGACCATCGAGCCCGTATCGAGTCTGTGGGACTGCTCGGAGTTCATCGCCACTTCCTACAAGCTCGAAGTGGGCCACCCGCCCGGAGCGCCGCTCTTCATGATGCTTGCGCGCCTGGCCACGCTCTTCGCTTTCGGCAACCCCGACTATGTCGGCATGGCCGTCAACGCCATGAACGCCATCGTCAGCGCTTTCTGCATCCTCTTTCTCTTCTGGACCATCACCCACCTGGCCCGCCGCCTCGTCACGCGCGACGGCCGTGAGCTGACCGTGCCTGCGACCTGGGCCGTCCTCGGCGCCGGCGCCGTCGGGGCGCTCGCCTACACCTTCACCGATACCTTCTGGTTTTCGGCTATCGAAGGCGAGGTCTACGCCCTCTCGTCGATGTTCACCGCACTGGTCGTGTGGCTCATGCTCAAGTGGGAGGAGGAGGCCGACCAGCCCCACGCTTCGCGCTGGATCGTGCTGATCGCCTACCTCATGGGTCTCTCCATCGGCGTGCATATCCTCAATCTGCTGACCATTCCCGCGCTGGTCTTCATCTATTATTTCCGCACGGTGCAGACCGTAACCTGGCGCGGATTCTTCTACGCCATGTTGATCGCCGGGGCCATTCTGCTGGTCATCAACGGCATCATCATTCCCTATACGGTCTATGTCGGGGCCATGTTCGACCTCTTCTTCGTCAACACGCTCGGGCTGCCCGTCAATTCCGGCATGGTCTTCTTCGCACTGGCGCTCATCGGCGGCCTCGGCTGGGCTTCGTGGGCGACCCACAAGCGCGGCAAGGTCGTGTGGAACGTCATTCTGCTCTCCTCGACCATGATCCTCGTCGGCTTCTCGTCCTACGCCTCGATGACCATCCGCGCCGCGGCCAATCCGCCGATGAACTCCAACAAGCCCGACAACCCCCATGCGCTGCTTTCGGTGCTCAACCGCGACCAGTACGGCGACAAACCCCTGCTTTACGGCGCTTACTACTCCGCGCCGCCCGCCGACTATAAGGAGAAGCATTTCTATTACCTCGATGAGGACGGCAAGTACAAGCCCGCCAGCAGCATCACGGGTTACACCCACCAGCCGCAGTTCATGCACTTCTTTCCGCGCATGTGGGACTACCGCAAGAGCGAGAAGGAGTACAAGCAGTGGGCCGCCTACCGCACCAAGACCGAGATCGTCCGCGACGACAACGGCGAGATCGTGCGCGACCGGCAGGGCCAGCCCCTCCGGCAGGAGGTCCTCGACTTCGGCCGCAAGCGCACCTACGATGACGGCTACGAGATGAAGAACGTCGTGGAACCTACTTTCGGCGAGAATCTCAACTATTTCTTCAACTACCAGCTCTCCTACATGTACTGGCGTTATTTCCTCTGGAATTTCGTCGGGCGGCAGAGCGACATCCAGCCCACGTCGAGCACCATCACCGACGGCAACTGGCTTTCGGGCATCCGGCCCATCGACGAACTTTTCCTCGGGCCGCAGGACAACCTGCCTCGCGAGATCGCCGAAAACCGCGGGCGCAACACCTATTATTTCCTGCCGTTCATCCTCGGACTGATCGGCCTTATCTACCAGCTCAACCGCGACCAGCGCAACTTCTCGATCGTCATGTGGCTCTTCATTCTCACGGGCGTGGCGCTGGTGGTCTACCTCAATGCGGCGCCCGCCGAAGTGCGTGAGCGCGACTATGTTTATGCCGGTTCGTTCTATGCCTTCTGCATCTGGATCGGCTTCGGTGTCCTGGCCTTGCGCGATCTTCTCGTGCGCATCTCCAAGCGCAACAACGTCGCCGTCGCAGCCGTCGCCACCGCCGTCTGCATGAGTGTTCCCGCCGTGCTTGCTGCGCAGAACTGGGACGACCACGACCGTTCGGGTCGCTACATGGCCCGCGACATCGGCTGGAACTATCTGATGTCGACGCTCCCCAACTCCATCATTCTCAACTACGGCGACAACGACACCTTCCCCTTGTGGAACAACCAGGAGGTTTACGGCGTACGGCCCGACGTGCGCATCATGAACACCTCCTACCTGGGCGGCGAATGGTACATCGACGAGATGAAGACCAAGGCCAACGATGCCGCCGGCGTGCCTTTCTCGCTTCCGAAGCGGAAATACACCCACGTCAACGACTGGGTGCCCATCGACAACCGCATCGACCGCCCCGTGGAGATCGGCCAGGTCATGGATTTCGTCCTCAGCGACGATCCGCGTACCAAGATCCGGCTCGAGGACGGAACGGCCGTCGACTACATCCCCACCAAACGCATCGCCCTGCCCGTCAACAAGGAGAACGTGCTCGCTTCGGGCATCGTGGCCGAGAAGGACCGCGACCTGATCGTCGACACTGTCTACATCAATCTGCGCAAGAACGCTTTGGACAAAAGCCAGCTGATGTTGCTCGACATGTTGGCCAACTTCGACTGGAAGCGCCCCATCTTCATGACGCAGGTCTATGTCTTCCAGGATTTCGGACTGCTCGACTACCTCCAGTTCGACGGCTATGCCTATCGGTTCGTGCCCATCCTCACGCCCATGGAGAATCCGTGGGAGATCGGGCGCATCGACACCGACTATACGCTGCCGCTTCTGAAAGATACTTTCCGCTACGGCAATCTCGCCGATCCCGATGTCTATGTCGACTATTTCATCCAGTATAACCTCGCCGCGTCGCATGCCCGCGACTCTTTCGCGCGCGTGGCCAAGGAGTTGTTGCGCGAGAATCGTCCCCAGGAGGCCGTCGAGCTGCTCGACCTGGGACTCGAGCGGCTCCCGACATCGCAGATCCGTTTCCTCGATACCAATACCTATCCTTTCCTCGAGGCCTACTATGCCGCTTCGGCCATGGGTGTGCCCGAGGCAGCCGACAAGGGCGATGCACTGCTGACGGAATACGCCCGTACGCTGATCGAATACATTGATTACTATCTTCGCTTCGACGGGGTGCAGGGCGACATGGTCGCCGGCGTCATGGAGGACAAGATCGAGGAGCTGGGCGATCTCTACTACCTGGCTTCCTATGCCGGACGGCGCGGAATCGTCGCCGAGCTCAACGATTATTATCGGTCGCTGGGTATCTCCGAGGAGAATCTGGTCGATGTCGGCGACAAGCCGTCTCCGGCCGATTCGGTCGGAGCCGGGCTTTGATGCCTTCCCGACGGAATGTTGGCGCTGGCTTTCGGACTGCATGTCCGAAAGCCAGCGTTCTTTTTGTGCTGCTGTTTTATATTTAATACTCTTTTTTATATTCTTTTTTGCATCAATTATTTTTGTTTTATCTTCGCCTCCGGCAACTTCACACCCGGAATGGTGCGGATCATGGTTCGAACCAGCGTGGTTAGTAGATTCAGCAATCCGCTGGCGGCGTAATGGCGCGGGAGGATTACGGAAAATTGTTTTTTGGTTGTTCGGCGTTTTTAGTTAGCGACCGCCCGGTTTCGATAGAGGTATAGTAAATGTCCTCGTGCCGAAGCCAGCGGAGCGAGTATTTGCGAGCCTCCGCAGGGCGGGGCTTCGGCTCGCACGGCTAAAGCCGGATTTCTCTGCAAGCTGAACACAGAACAGCCAATTCCTATTTCTCAACCTGCGTTGCCGCCAGTTGACAACACCAGTCTGCTGCGGAGCCGAGAACAATTCAAAATTCACAACTTTACGATTAAGCGAGAGTAAAGACCGTTTACGGTCTTTACCGAGCAGGAGTAAAGTTGTGAATTGTTTTGTTTCCCTCTCCGCTGCATTCCCTTTAGCGATTGCTTCATAGCTCCTGCTGCGGGCTACCGCAGCCACGAGACGGGAGCCTTGAATGTTGTCGGTGCGTACGGCTATGCCTGGTCGTCTTCGACCTTCGCATCCGGTAATTTCGATGCTGGCCACTTACGCTTTTTCGAGAGCGAAGTGACGCCGGTTCACGGCTTCTACCGGGCGCTCGGTTTTCCCGTGCGCTGCGTCCAAGCATCTGCACGAAGTTGTTTTCTGTGATATGCGTTCTGCGAAATCGTTGAGGCTGACGGCTGAAAGTTTGGTCGGTCGGGATTTAATTGTTATCTTTGCGCCTTGCGGGCTTGTGGCCCGTGATTTGTCGGGTTACCGGCAGACAGAAAGATGGTTTTCGCCCGGCCGGGGCAGAGCAAGGTCCTGACGGATTTTGCCCGGGCCGGAAAGCCAGCATGAAAGTTGAACCATTAAAAAACATAGACGAATCATGAAAAAGTTTTTTGCAGCCGCCATGTTGCTCGGCGCAATGACCGCTTGCTGCGGTGGCCGGAATGACAAACCCCTTGCGGGAACCAACTGGAAGCTCGTTTCGATGGAGGGCATTCCTGCCGCGATCATCGACAGCGAGGAGGACGCCTTCACGCTGTTGTTCAACGGCGAGGAGATGATGGTTTCGGGCCGCACCAACTGCAACCGTTTCTTCGGCAACTACGAGGCCATCGACGGCACCCTCGCTTTCGGCGATAACATGGGTATGACCCGGATGGCGTGTCCCAATATGGAGTACGAGCAGCCGTTCGTCGACATGCTCGACCAGGTCGACGGCTTCTCCATCAACGGCGATATGCTGACCCTCACCGGTGACGGTCAGGTGCTCGCTACGTTCAAGGCTGTCGAGCTGCCGGCATCCGAGGAGTAGTCGGGTAGGAGTTACACCAAAACGGAGCGGTTTCCATTGAGGAAACCGCTCCGTTTCGTTTGTGTACCTGCAGGCAGGGGGATTTCGTCGGACCGGAGATGGGGTGGCGGGGCCGGGCTGTAAAACAACGAGCACCGGAGCCGCCAAAAGCCGTGCGGTCGGCCTCTCCCCGGTGCTGCGGACCGCCGTGTGTTTCGGGCGCCCCGATGCCGAGTGCCCGGGTCAGACCTTGCAGCCTTTCGCCCGGCTCACGAACCAGGGATTGCGCAGGTCTTCCTCGTTGTAGCGCAGCGCCCGGTCGTCGGGGAGCGTGCGGGTGGAGCCGCCGGCTTCGGCCAGAATCAGTTCTCCGGCCGCCGTGTCCCATTCGTAGGTGTGGGTCGTGCGGACATAGTAGTCGACCTTGCCCTCGGCCAGCAGGCAGAATTTGTAGGAGCTGCCCTGTTCGACCACCTCCAGGTCGGGGTGCCGTTCGCGCAGCCGGGCGATGTGCCGGTGCGTCTCCTCGGTCTGGTGCGACCGCGACACGGCCACACGCAGCACCTCGTGGTCCGGTTCCAGCGGCAGCTGCCGGCAGCCGGCGACGATTCGGTCGTAGGTGTATTCGGCGGCGGCATCGGGTGCGACGCCCTCTTTGAGGAAGGTGCCTGTGCCGCGTCCGGCGATGTACATCTTTTCGTAATAGGGAACGTAGATCACGGCTCCCGTGCATACGTTGTTCTCCATCAGGGCTATGTTGACCGTGAATTCGTTGTTGCCCTTGATGAATTCGACCGTGCCGTCCAGCGGATCGACCAGCCAGTAGAGTTCCCAGTTGCGGCGTTCGTCGTAGCGCATCTCGCGCCCCTCCTCGCTCAGCACGGGGATGCGCGTCGGTCCCAGGTATTCGCGGATGGTCTTGTGGGCCAGGCGGTCGGCTATGGTGATGGGGGTATGATCGCTCTTGAGGCTGATGTCGTAGTCGTCGCGGTTCTTGTAGACTTGCATGATCGAGGCTCCGGCCCGTACTGCCGCGTTGAAAAGCGGGGGCAGCAGATACATCGCCATCTTGTCGTTTGTCATCGTAGCGCGTTGTTTGTTTGCCATTGTCGGGAGAGGGTATCTTCGACGAAGTCAAAGATAGCTAATTTTTACGAGTCTGTGAAATTTTTCACACCGATTTTACAGCCTGCCGTGCGACCGGCCATTGCGGCGAGCAGCTGGTCTGCACAGGCCGCCGCGCTCCATGCCGTTGCCGCATCGAGCAGCAGGACCGTCAGCACCCCGTGTCCCGTCGCTGCGGTCGCCGCAATGGCGCCGCCAAGCACCAGTGCCGCCCACGGCTGCCATTTGCGATGCCCCGACTTCGCTTGCGGCCGGTAGAAGAGCGGTTCCCACAGAAGGCGCCGGTGGCGGCGCGGCACTTGCCGGACCGGGCGGTTGCCGAAACCTCCCGCTGCCGCCACCCGTTCGCGGTCGAACAGCGCGAACGGATGCCCCATCCATGAGCGGACGAGTTGCGTTCGTTCCTGTCCCGCCTCGGCGGCCAGCCGTTCGAGCGCTCCCGGCAGCATGTATTGGCCGTCGCGTACGGGGATCAGCCAGTCGTAGGAGGCTACCGATGCCGCGCCGTTCCAGTCGTCGGCCGCTGAGTCTTCGGGGCGGTCGAGCAGCACCAGGCGCCGGAAGCAGCGTTGGCGCGAACGCCACATGCTCCGCACGCCGTGTACGGGCAGTTCGTCGGACGGCAGGTAGTCGACGCGGATCATCCGGTAGCGGGCGGCCAGTTTTTCGAAAAGCAGGCGTTGCTGCCATGCGTCCAGCACTGCGATCACCTCGCAGCGGTCGTATTCCGACGAGAGCAGGTTTTCGATTTGTCCGAGACGTTGCACGCCGCTGCACAGCAGCGAAAATCCGATGTTTCCTTCGGCGTCGCTGACTTGTCCGTGCATCCGGTCGATCAGCAGATGTTTGTTGCGGGCCCGCAGGAGGATTGCGATCCACGTGCCGGCCAGGGCGATGACCGCCAGCGAAAAAAGGGCGACGGCAACGATCATACCAGACAGCGTTTATGCGATTGCACGATCGTTTCGTAGTAGGCGCATTCGTTTTTGTTGAAGAGCCGGCGCAGCAGTTCCGGGGCGTAGCTCGAACGCGCCATGCAGCGCATCAGGGTCCGGCGTTCGGCCGGTTTCATGCGCCCGAGCGAATGCCGCACTTCGCGGCACAGCAGCGGCCGCCGCAGGGCACACAGCGTGTGGAGAACGTCGGCCTGCGCAACGGCGGTTTCGTCGTCGTCGAGCAGTTGCAGAAGCTGGGGGCCGGCTTCCTCGATGCCGAACTGCCGCACGATGCTCAGTCCCACGCGGCGCAGGTTGGGCGATGCCGAAGCCACGAGCGGCCGGTAGGCGATGGGCAGCAGTCCGCGCCGCAGGGCGGTCGTGATTTCGGCGACTTCGGTGGCCGAGAACGCCCAGGCGCAGCCGGCCATCCGCTGCAGGGCGGCAGGGGGTTCGGCCGTGAGGGCGATCATCAGCGCATAGAAACGCACATAGCGGTTGCGGCTGTCTCCGTAGCGGGCCGCATGGCGGGAAACCGATTCGGTTGCGGGCAGTTCGGAGAGCAGCGCCAGATAACGGGCCCGGCGGTAGCCCTGCGCGAAGCGTGCGCGGCGCAGCAGCCATTCGTCCAGCCGGTAGCGGGCCGTTATCTCGGACAGCAGGCCGGTCGGAAGTCCGTAGGTCATCGCTCCCAGCCCGGCGAGCGTCTCGGCCAGGAGCAGACGCGAACCCCGACGCCGTAACAGGGGGAAGTGCGGTACGGCCGGCCGCTCGGCGAAGAGCGCCACCATCACGATGCGCAGGTAGCGTTGCCGCAGCAGGTTGTGATAGCACGTTCTGCGGCGGTTCCGCAGCGTCTCCGCCGCGAGCAGGAACGCGAACCCTGTGGCTGCGGCTGCCGTGCAGGCGAGGCATGCGATCAAGAGAGCATTCATGGCTGTTGCAATGTCAGATCGCCCGCGACCTTGGCTCTCAGCCGTTGCAGGCTCACGGGGAAAGTCAGATATTGATTTACGCCGCACTCCAGCAGGCTCAGCACCGTCTGCTCGCTCTGCTGCCACGACACCACATAGACGAGCGGCCGGCGCAGTCCCGGGGGCCGCAGCCGGCCGATCAGTTCGCGGCCGCAGAAAAAGGGTGCCGTCTGCAGGACGATGATCAGGTCGAACAGCACGCGGGCGCAGAGCCGTTCGAGTTCGGCGCCGCACCCTGCGCACCTCACTTCGGCACCCAGCCCTGCGAGGGCCAGGCGGATCAGTTCGCGGGAAAACCCGTCGTCGGAAGCGATCAATATCCGTTGCATGGCGTATAACTCCGGTCCGAAGCCCGGGAACGGCCCCGGCAGCGCCCAAAACCGTGCCAGAGGGCGGGGCGGAGAAAAAAAGTTCCCGCGGGTGTTGTTTATACGATAAATATGCGTATATTTGCACTCCGAATTATATAACCAATCGCATTCGATGTACGTTATAGTAGAGATTGCAGGTCAGCAATTCAAGGCTGAGAAAGGTCGGAAACTTTATGTTCACCGTCTCCAGGGCGAAGAGAATTCGTCCGTAAGTTTCGACAAGGTCCTGCTCACAGACAACGACGGTCAGGTCAAAGTCGGCGCACCTGTAGTGAAAGGCGCCACGGTAAAGTGCAAGATCCTGAAGCACCTGAAGGACGACAAGGTCCTGGTCTTCAAGAAGAAGCGTCGCACGGGATACCAGAAATGCAACGGTCATCGCCAGTATCTGACGCAGATTCTCATCGAGGAAGTCGTCGCATAACCTTTTAAAACCGAAGCAACATGGCACATAAGAAAGGTGTAGGTAGTTCGAAGAACGGCCGCGAGTCGGAAAGCAAGCGACTCGGCATCAAATTGTTCGGCGGTCAGTTCGCAAAGGCGGGCAACATCATCGTTCGTCAGCGCGGCACGGTTCACAACGCCGGTGAGAACGTAGGCATGGGTAAGGATCATACGCTCTTCGCGCTGGTCGACGGTACGGTCGCTTTCTGCAAGAAGGGCGAGGGCAAGTCTTACGTCAGCGTGACTCCTCTGAGCGAATAGCGTTTTTCGCTTTCATCCATAATGGCGGCTGCCGGTTTTCCGGCGGTCGCTTTTTTTTTGTCTTTTGCAGGTGTCCTCCTTTCCGTAATTCATCCTGGCCTCACCGCCCGCCCGAAACCGGGTCGCGGGCTTGTCTTTTTATTTCGGTTGCTTTTGGGGCTGTTCGTCTTGCCGATGTCTTCCTTTCCGTAATTCATCCTGGCCTCTCCGGCCGGCCGAAACCGGGTCGCGGGTCGTTTTTGTTTCGGTCGGTTTCTTTGGGCGGGTTTGGCTACTCTTTGCCGGTCGTATCTTTATATAATAATATAGCCGCCCGGCCCCGGTTTTGCGGCAATCGTTCGCGGGCTTGCTTTCTCCTTATCGCGGCTCCACATACACACCGCTAAAGTCCGGAAGTCTTAAGAGGCGGGATGGATTCGGTCAGTTCTCATTCTGTTGCAACTTTTTCCGGTATTGCGACGGCGGCATCCCGATATTTTTCGTAAACACCCGCACGAAATGCGGCAGGTCGTTGAAACCGACCGTATAGCAAATTTCGGATACTGCTTTTTGCGAGTGCTTCAGCAGCTCGCAGGCCGTATTCAACCGATATTGCGTGACGAACTGCGAAAAGGTCATCTCTTTGCACAATATAATACAGCTCCCGCACAGCGTGACGGTGCAGCTTGGCTTCGAGACTCGGCTCCACGCGCTGGTCGATGAAGAAAAACGAATGGCTTTCCGCTTCGGGCGGATACGAAAAACACCGCCCGGCCTTAGGCCGAGCGGTGCTCCCGAAGGATGTGAGTTGCGTCTTCATCCCAGTATCCGAACATCCAGCGTAGTGCCCGGATGTTGCAAAGATACAAAAAATCCCCCCCCCGCAAATTTTGGACCAATTTTTTCATCAAAAAGCCCTATTGCGTTATTTCTATAACACAAAACGTTTGTTCCGTGCGGCGAAAGGCTCTGTGCGAGAGTATATTTGAATACGTCCGATTCGGGGTCCGGCATCTGCGTGACCGTGGTTTTCGCCGGCTTGCAGATTCCGGTCCGAACCTTCGTTTGCATTTCGGCGGCGCAAGATAAATAAAAAATTGTATCGCCGGGGCGCCCGGCGAACAACAGGACCGAAATAGCGATCGATAGGCCGAATCGGAAAACGGAATGTTGCGCCGATCGACCGACTGCTGCTGCACTTCGTGCGCCCGCGTGCCTTGTCCCTGCATCTTCCCGAGTGAAATACGGCTTGACAAATCATTGTCCCGTGCCGGGGCGGGCCGTTCTTTCCTCGCGGCCGCAAATTCGCCGGCGAGGTGCAGTTTTGTCTTTTCGCGTTTGAAATTGCAAATTGATTTCGTACCTTTGTTCCAATTTTCTGCGGCTTAGGCAGGCTGCTCCGCGAGCACGTGCGGTTGCTCCCCGGCATCGGGTTTGCAGGGTCGCAGTAGGATAGTTTAGCATTGCAGAGACGGTTTTTAAGCCGGGGCAGAGCCGGACAAGTTCGGGGTTTTGTCAGGGCGGAAAAAAGTTGCATATATAAATGAACGATCAAGAGTTGCTGGAACATATCGGCGGACAGGAGTACAAGTACGGCTTCACCACGCAGATCGATACCGAGTTGATCCGCAAGGGGCTGGACGAGGAGGTCGTGCGCCTGATTTCGGCCAAGAAGGGCGAACCCGGGTGGATGACCGAGCGGCGCGTGGCGGCTTTCCGCCATTGGCTCACGCTCGAGCCCCCTGCGTGGGCGCACCTGACGATTCCCGAAATCGATTTCCAGGATATTATCTACTACGCGGCTCCCAAGCCCAAAAAGCAGTTGGAGTCGATGGACGAGGTCGATCCCGAGCTCAAGCGCACTTTCGACAAGCTGGGCATTCCGCTCGAGGAGCAGATGGCGCTCGCGGGCGTCGCCGTCGATGCCGTCATGGACTCCGTCTCGGTGAAGACCACTTTCAAGGAGACGCTCGCAGGCATGGGCATCGTCTTCTGTTCGATGTCCGAGGCCCTGCGCGATTATCCCGACCTGGTGCGCAAATACCTCGGGAGCGTCGTGCCCTATACCGACAATTTCTACGCCGCCTTGAATGCCGCCGTCTTCTCCGACGGGTCGTTCTGCTACATTCCCAAGGGGGTGCGGTGCCCCATGGAGCTCTCCACCTATTTCCGCATCAACGCCGCCGGTACGGGGCAGTTCGAGCGTACGCTCATCGTCGCCGACGAGGGGGCTTACGTCAGTTACCTGGAGGGGTGCACGGCGCCGCAGCGCGACGAGAACCAGTTGCACGCCGCCGTCGTGGAGATCGTCGTCGAGAAGAACGCCGAGGTTAAATATTCCACCGTGCAGAATTGGTATCCCGGCGACCGCGAGGGCCGCGGCGGCATCTACAATTTCGTCACCAAGCGCGGCATCTGCCGCGAGAACGCGCGCCTTTCGTGGACGCAGGTCGAGACCGGTTCGGCCATCACGTGGAAATATCCCAGCTGCATCCTCGCGGGCGACAATTCGGTCGGCGAGTTCTACTCGGTGGCCATGACCAACCATTTCCAGCAGGCCGACACCGGCACCAAGATGATCCACATCGGGCGCAATACGCGCAGCCGCATCGTCTCCAAGGGCATTTCGGCCGGGTGCAGCGAAAACTCCTACCGCGGACTCGTCCGCGTGGGCAGGCGGGCCGAGGGCGCGCGCAACTATTCGCAGTGCGATTCGTTGTTGATCGGCGACCGCTGCGGGGCCCATACGTTCCCCGAGCTCGACTGCCGCAACCGTTCGGCGGTCGTGGAGCACGAGGCCACCACGTCGAAGATTTCCGACGACCAGCTCTTCTACTGCAACCAGCGCGGCCTCTCCACCGAGGACGCCGTCGGGCTGATCGTCAACGGCTACGCCCGCGAGGTGCTGGCCAAGTTGCCCATGGAGTTCGCCGTCGAGGCGCAGAAATTGTTGTCCCTCAGTCTGGAGGGCAGCGTAGGTTAACAGCATAAAACAAGGCAAAAAGATATGTTGAGTGTAAAGAATCTGCATGCGTCGGTCGACGGCAAGGAGATTTTGCGGGGCATCGACCTCGAGGTCCGGGCCGGCGAGGTGCACGCCATCATGGGGCCCAACGGGTCGGGCAAGTCGACCTTGGCGTCGGTTTTGGCCGGCAACGAAAAGTTCACCGTCACCGAAGGGTCCGCTTCGTTCGAGGGGCAGGATCTGCTTGCTATGTCCATCGAGGACCGGGCCCGTTCGGGGCTTTTCCTCGGGTTCCAGTATCCCGTCGAGATTCCCGGCGTCACGATGGCCAATTTCATGAAGCTGGCCGTCAACGAGCAGCGCAAGTTCCGCGGTCAGGAGCCGTTGTCCGCCGCCGAGTTCCTCAAGCTCATGCGCGAAAAAAGCGCCGTGGTCGAGCTGGATGCCAAGCTCACCTCGCGCGCCGTCAACGAGGGTTTCTCAGGCGGCGAGAAGAAGAAGAACGAGATTTTCCAGATGGCCATGCTCGACCCCAAGCTGGCCATTCTCGACGAGACCGATTCGGGGCTCGACATCGACGCTCTGCGCATCGTCGCCACGGGCGTCACCAAGCTGCATACGCCGCAGAACGCCACGGTGGTCATCACCCATTACCAGCGTTTGTTGGATTACATCGTCCCCGACGTTGTGCACGTCCTCTACAAGGGCCGCATCATCCACTCGGGCGACAAGACGTTGGCCCTCAAGCTCGAGAAGGAGGGCTACGATTGGTTGATTAACGAGTATAAGGAATAATGGCCGCCATGACCGATATTCTCAGCGGGTTCCGGTCCGTCGGGAGCGAGCGGCTCCGCATCGGGGACGATTCCGACGCAGTGCAGCCGTTCGTCGCCGTCGACCCTGCAAAGTTGCGCGTCGAGGTTGCCGCCGGCGTTTCGGGGCGCTTGGTCGTCGTGCACAAGAAGCCCGTCGCGGCGGCGCTCTCCGTTTTGTTGGAGCAGGACGCCGCCTTGCAGTTCACCGAAATCTTCCTCGCCGAGGCTTTCGCCGAAACAACGGTGATGCAGGCGGCCCGAAGCCGGTGTTGCATGACGGTCGTGCAGCTCGCGAGCGCCAATGCCTCGTATCGCGTCGATCTCGACGGCGCCCATGCCGAGAGTTCGGTGGGCGGTCTCTTTCTGGCCGCCGGCGAGGAGCATTGCGTCATCGACCTGCGTACGGCCCACAACGTGCCCGACTGCAGCAGCGATTCGCTCGTCAAGGGCATCGCCGGCGGCTGCGCCGTGGGCGAGTTCCGGGGATTGGTCTACGTCGCCCGCGATGCGCAGCGGACCGACGCCCGCCAGCAGAGCCGCAACATCCTGTTGAGCGAAACGGCCCGCATCAATGCCAAGCCCCAGCTTGAAATCTATGCCGACGATGTCAAGTGTTCGCACGGCGCCACGGTGGGGCAGATGGATGCCGATGCCATCCTCTACATGCGGCAGCGCGGTCTGAGCCTCGCCCAGGCCCGGCGTCTGCAGATCGAGGGCTTCGCCGGCGACATCGTGCGGCGCTGCGGCATCGACGCCTTGGGCGAGGCCCTGGTCGACGCCATGTCCCGTAAAATGGAGAAGATGCAATAAGAAAGATGTTCGACGTCAATCAAATACGCGAGGAGTTCCCGATTCTCTCCCGCGAGGTCTACGGCCGGCCGCTCGTCTATCTGGACAGCGGCGCCACGGCGCAGAAGCCCCGGTCGGTGATCGAGACGGTCGACCGTCTCATGCGTTGGCAGAATGCCAACATCCATCGCGGCGTGCATTTCCTCGCCGAGCAGACCACCGAGGCCTACGAGGAGGCCCGCGCCCGGATCGCCGGGTGGATCGGGGCCGCCGAGAAGGAGGAGGTGATCTTCACGTCCGGCGCCACCGCGTCGCTCAACACCGTGGCCTACGCCTGGGGCGAAAGGTTCGTAGGGGCGGGCGACAACATCCTCGTCAGCGAGATGGAGCACCACTCCAACCTCGTTCCGTGGCAGTTGTTGGCTCAGCGCAAGGGCGCCGAGGTCCGCATGCTGCCGTTCGACGATACGGGCCGTCTGCGTTGCGAGTTGCTCGGCCAGCTCATCGACGCTCGCACGCGTGTCGTCGCCGTGACGCAGGCTTCCAATACGCTCGGTTCGCGGCCCGACCTGCGGCCCGTGGTCGACGCGGCGCACGCCGTCGGCGCCATCGTCGTGGTCGACGGGTGCCAGGGCGCCGTGCACGGCGGGGTCGACGTCCGGGCTTCGGACTTCGATTTCTATGCTTTTTCGGGACACAAGCTCTACGGCCCCACAGGCATCGGCGTGCTCTTCGGCAAGCGGGCGCTTCTGGAAGCCATGCCGCCTTTTCTGGGCGGCGGCGACATGGTCGACCGCGTCACTTTCGCCCGTACGACCTATGCTCCCGTGCCGCTCAAGTTCGAGGCCGGCACGGCCAATTTCATCGGGGCCATCGGGTTGGGCGAGGCCGTGAAGTTCGTGCAGCGTTTCGATCCCGCCGAGGTCGAAGCCTACGAGACCGCCCTGCTCCGCCGGGCCGAAGCGGGCCTCGGCGAAATCGACGGGCTCCGCATCTACGGCCGGACCCCCGACAAGTGTCCCATCGTCTCGTTCAACGTCGAGGGCGTGCATCCCTACGACCTCGGGATGATCCTCGACAAGCTCGGCATCGCCGTCCGTACGGGCCACCATTGCGCCGAGCCCGTCATGGACCATTTCGGCGTCACGGGCATGTGCCGCGCCTCGCTGGCCCTCTACAACACCTTCTCCGAGGTCGACGCCCTGGCCGAGGGCTTGCGGCGGGCCGTGCGCATGTTGCGCTCCTAATGCCATAAACGAAGAAACCCCTATGTTCATCGTACTCGAAGGCCTGGACGGTGCCGGCAAATCGACGCAGATCGGTTTGTTGCGCGAGCGGTTCGCGCAGCGCGGCATCGAGAGCGCCTATCTCCATTTTCCGCGTTTCGACGCTCCGGTCTACGGCGAGCTCGTCGCCCGTTTTCTGCGCGGCGAGTTCGGCAGCGCCGACCGGGTCGATCCCTACCTCGTCGCCTTGCTCTTTGCCGGCGACCGGGCCGAGGCCGCGCCCCAGATCCGGCAGTGGATCGCCGACGGCAAGGCCGTGCTGCTCGACCGCTATGTCTATTCCAACGTCGGTTACCAGTGCGCCAAGCTGCCCGCGGGCGACGAGCGCCGCAGGCTGGCCCGTTGGATCCTCGATCTCGAGTTCGGACACAACGCCCTGCCGCGGCCCGATCTGTCGTTGTTCCTCGACGTGCCCTTTTCGTTCACTGAGCGCAAGCTCTCCGCCGTGCGCGAGGGCGACGACCGCAGCTACCTGCAAGGCGCCGAGGACATCCACGAGTCGTCGCTCGCCCTCCAGCGTGCCGTGCGCGAGGTCTACCTCGATACCGCAGCTCTCGATCCTGCGCTGCGCGTGGTCGATTGCAGCAACGATTGCGGCGGCATGGAGACGCCGCAGGGCATCTTCGCCAAGATATGTGATTTGTTGAATCCTCTCTTTTCCGTCCATGCGAAGTAGCCGTCTGTTCAAGTGGGCGGCCTGCGTCTGCCGCCTCGTGCTGGCCTGCACGTTCGTCGTGTCGGGTTTCACCAAGGTCGTCGATCCGTGGGGCACGGCCCTGAAGATCAACGAATATCTCTCGATCTACGGCATCGAGTATCTCCAGCGCGCCAGCATGGGTTTTTCGATCTGGCTGTGCGGCGCCGAGCTCATGATGGGGTGCATGCTGCTTTTCAAGGTGCGCATCCGGTTGATTTCGATCTTCGCCTTGGCGTCGATGTCGTTTTTCACGGTGCTCACCTTCCTCAGCGCCACGGTCCTCCCCGTCGAGGACTGCGGTTGCTTCGGCGAGGCGCTGAAACTCACGCCGTGGCAGACGTTCTTCAAGAATCTGGCGTTGCTGCCCATGGCCGTGGTGGTGTGGTGGCGCTACCGTCCCGACCGCATTTTCGCTTTCAAGGCGCTGGAGATCGCGCTGACCTGCATCTTCTTCACTTCGTCGATGTATCTGGGGTATTATTGCTACCGCCATCTTCCGCTCGTCGACTTTCTCCCTTACCGCGTCGGGGTCAACATCCGCGAGGCCATGTCGGAGGTCGAGTCGGAGGGTGCCGTGGCCGAAACCGTCCTCGTCTATCGCAACCTCCGCACGGGCGAGGTGCGCGAATTCGGGCTTGAGGAGAGCGAGTGGCAGGATGCCGACGTGTGGGAGTGGGTCGATACCCGCACTTCCGAGGCGGTGCACGTTTCGCGTTTCATGATTGGCGAGTTTTCGCTGCACGACGCCGAAGGCAACGCCACGGAGCGTGTGCTGGCTACTCCCGGGCGGCTCTACATGTTGTGCGTCACCCGTTTCGACCGTCTGTCGCGACGGTGCGAGCGGCGCATGGAGCGGTTGGTTGTCGCAGCCCGGGCAGAGGGTGCGGAGGTCGTCTGTCTGACGCCCGATGCGCTCGACGATGGTTACAGCCATGCTTTCGGTTCGGTGCGGGTGCCGTGTTACAACATCGACGCCTCGACCATGAAAACCATGCTGCGCGCCAACAACGGCCTGGTCGTGCTCGACGACGGAACCATCGCCGCCAAGGCCAATTGCCGCGATATTGACGATTTGCGTTTCTGACGCATCGGCGGGGCAGGGCTCCCGGCGGCGTGCGGACTGCGGTGTACGGGCGTGATCGTCCGAATGTTGGTCCGTTGAGGTCCGCCGCAGGGCTGTGGTATGAAAGTTGACTTCCTTTCCGCAGGAAGCCAACTTTTTTCGTATGCGCCCTTTCTTCCTGTTTCTTCTCTCTTTGTCGTGCGGTGCCTGCCGTTCCGGGAGCGTCGCTCCTTCCGCTCCGGTGCGGCCCGTCAAGATCGCTGTCGCGGCGGAGGCATCGGCCATCCGCAAGGATTTCGCCGGCATGGCCACGCCCGACGATGCCGTGACCCTCGCCTTCAAGCTCGCGGGCCAGGTGGCCGACATCCCCGTGGCGCAGGGCGAAAGCGTCGTGCGCGGGGAGCTGCTCGCCGAGCTCGACCCCCGCGACGTCGAGTTGCAGGTGTCGGCCACGCGCTCGGCTTTCGAGGAGGCGCGCTCCCGGCAGCAGCGCATGCAGCGGCTGCTCGAACATCAGGCCGTCTCCCGTCAGGAGGCCGAGGCGGCCCGTACGCACTTCGCGCAGGCCCGTTCGGCCTACGACAATGCCCTCGACCTCCTGAAAGATACCAAGATCAAGGCTCCTTTCCCGGGCGTCATCGAGGCTACCTATGTCGACAACTACCAGCGCGTGCAGGCCGGCGAAGCCATCCTGCGGCTCGTCGATCCGCATACCACGACCGTCAAGTTCACCATGCCCGAGCAGGGGCTGCGGGCGTTGGCCGATACGGCCACCCGTTTCGAGGTGGCGTTCGACAACTACCGCGGCGTGCGTTTCGCCGCCCGGCTGAAAGATTATGCCCGCACATCGTCCGACGCGTCGGGATTCCCCGTCACGCTGAAGCTCGCCGGCGTCGATACGGTGCGCTACGACATCTCGCCCGGCATGTCGTGCACCGTCACCATGTTCTCGGCCGATCCCGTGCCCGATGCCGTTTCGTTGCCGCTCTCGGCCATCTACGCACCCACGGGCGGCGGCACCTACGTCTGGGTCGTCGATGCCGACGACCGGGTCGAGCGGCGCGAGGTGACCCTCGGCGAGCTCTTCGGCAGCGACCGCGTGATCATCGACAGCGGCGTCGGACCCGGCGACCGGGTCGTCACGGCGGGGGTCTACCGCCTGCAGCCCGGCGAGCAGGTGCGCATTCTGAAATGATACGGTCATGACGCTTCCCGAATATTCCGTCCGCAACGCCAAGGTCGTAGCCTTCTTTCTGTTCATCCTGCTGGCCGGCGGTCTGGCAGGTTTCTTCACGTTGGGCAAAAAGGAGGATTCGGTCTTCGTCATCAAGAGCGCGTCGCTCGTCTGCTCCTATCCCGGCGCCACGCCCGAGGAGGTCGAATCGCTCGTCACGGAGCCCGTGGAGCGCGAGGTGCAGTCGATGCGCGGCGTGCACAAGGTCACGTCCGAATCCTACTTCGGACTCTCCAAAATTCTGGTCGAACTCGACCCCGCCATCTCCGCACGCGAGATTCCGCAGTTGTGGGACGAGTTGCGGCGCAAGGTGCTCAACATCCAGCCGCGGCTGCCGTCGGGTGCATCGCCTGTCACCGTCGCCGACGATTTCGGCGATGTCTACGGCATCTATTACGGGCTCTCGGTCGACGAGGGATTCACCTGGGACGAGCTGCGGCAGTGGGCCCAGCGTCTGAAAACGGCCCTCGTGACGGTCGACGGCGTGCAGAAGGTGACCCTTTTCGGCGAGCAGACGCCCGTGGTCAACGTCTACGTTTCGGCGTCGGCCCTGGCCAATTTCGACATCCGCCCCGAAACCATCGTCGCTACCATCCGCCAGCAGAACGCCGTGGTCGGCAGCGGCGAGAAGCTTGCCGGGGCCCTCGAAATCCGGATTCTCGAGGAGGGCGCCTACAAGAGCCTCGACGACATCGCCGACCAGCTGCTGATCTCCTCTTCGGGTAAGCAGTACCGCCTGGGCGACATCGCCCGCGTCGGGCGGGGCTACGCCGAGCCGCAGACCCTGATGCGGGTCGACGGCCACCGCGCCGTCGGCATCGGCATCTCCACCGAGGCGCAGGCCGATGTCGTCAAGACCGGCGAGCGCATCGCCCGCCTGCTCGCAGCCGAGACCGGCCGCATGCCTGTCGGCATGGAGCTGACGGTTCTCTATCCCGAGGACCGCATCGCCCGCGAGGCCAACGCCGCGTTCGTGCTCAATCTGGCCGAATCGGTGGCCATCGTCATCGCCATCATCATGTTGGTCATGGGATTCCGGGCCGGGGTGCTGATCGGCAGTTCGCTGCTCTTTTCCATCGGCGGCACGCTGCTGTTCATGCAGTTCCTGGGCGAGGGGCTCAACCGTACCTCGCTCGCCGGCTTCATCATCGCCATGGGCATGCTGGTCGACAACGCCATCGTCGTCACCGACAACGCCCAGCAGTCCATGATGCGGGGCGCCGACCGTTTCCGGGCCGTCGTCGACGGTGCCAACGCACCGCGCTGGAGCCTTCTGGGCGCTACGTTGATCGCCATCTTCTCGTTCCTGCCCCTCTACCTCGCTCCGTCGTCCGTCGCCGAGATCGTCAAGCCGTTGTTCGTGGTCCTGGCCCTGTCGCTGTTGCTCAGCTGGGTGCTGGCACTCACGCAGACGCCGCTTTTCGGCAATTTCATGCTGCGGGTCAAGCCTCGGCCGGGCGATCCCTACGACACGAAGTTCTACCGTGCGTTCGACCGCCTGTTGGCGTGGCTTCTGCGCCGGCGGTGGGGTGTGGTTGTCGGGGCGGTCCTGCTTTTCTTCGGGTCGCTGGTCGTCATGGGGCGGATGCCGCAGAACTTCTTTCCGGCGCTCGACAAACCCTATTTCCGGGCCGACGTCCTGCTGCCCGAGGGCTTCTCCATCCGCGAAACCGAGCGCAACATGCTGCGCATGGAGCAGTGGTTGCGCGAGCAGCCCGAGGTCAGGGGCGTTTCGATGACGCTGGGATCCACGCCGCCGCGCTATTATCTGGCCAGCAGCGCCGTGTCGCTGCGGCCCAACTTCGGCAACATCCTCGTCGAGGTGCACGACAAGAAGCAGACCGCCGTCGTCGAGGAGCGTTTCGACGCCTATGTCTCCGCCGAATTTCCCGACGTGTGGCTGCGTTCGTCGCTTTTCAAACTCTCGCCCGTGCCCGATGCCGCCATCGAATTCGGCTTCATCGGCGACAACATCGACACCCTTTGCCGGCTCACCGAAGCTGCCGAGCGGATCATGTGGCGCACGCCCGGCGCCGTGCGCGTCCGCAACAGCTGGGGCAACCGCGAGCCCGCCTGGATGCCCCTCTATTCGCAGATGAAGGGGCAGCGCATCGGCATCTCCCGCAGCCAGCTGGCGCAGGGGCTCACCATCGCCACCGACGGCTACCGCCTGGGCGAATACCGCGAGGGCGACCTTTTCATGCCGATTCTGCTGAAGGACGAGAACGTCGACGCCTACAACCTCACCAACCTCCAGGCGCTGCCGATCTTCAATCCCGCCGGCCGCGTCTTTTCGCTCGGCCAGGCCGTCGACGACTTCCGGTTCGGGTTCCGTCAGGGGGTGATCCGGCGCTACAACCGCCAGCGCGTCATGAAGGCGCAGTGCGACCCCGGGCGCGACGTCAACACCATGCGGCTTTTCGCCGCCCTGCGCGATTCGGTCGGGCGGATCGCGCTGCCCGAGGGGTATTCGATGAAAGTTTTCGGCGAGCAGGAGAGCCAGCAGGAGTCCAACGAGGCGCTGGCCGAATACATGCCTCTTACGTTGGTGCTGATCCTTATCGTCTTGCTGCTGCTCTTCCGCAACTACCGCGAGCCTACCGTCATTCTGTCGATGATTCCCCTGATCTTCATCGGCGTGGTGCTCGGACTGGCCGTCACCGGCAAGGTCTTCAACTTCTTCTCGCTCCTGGGACTGCTGGGGCTCGTGGGCATGAACATCAAGAACGCCGTGGTGCTCGTCGAGCAGATCGGCGAGTTGAGGCGCGGCGGTGCGGCGCCCTACGACGCTCTCGTTGCGGCCACGCGCAGCCGCATCGTCCCCGTGGCGATGGCTTCGGGCACCACCATCCTCGGCATGCTGCCCCTGCTCTTCGATTCGATGTTCGGGGCGATGGCCGCCACCATCATGGGCGGGCTCTTCGTCGCCACGCTGCTCACGGTCTTCGTGCTGCCCGTCGTCTATGCCCTTTTCTACAACATCCGCCAAGCATGAAACGCATCCTTTCCCTCCTTTGCCTGCTTTGTTGCGCGCCTCTTGCCGCGCAGACTTCCCTCGGCGACTACAGGCGCGCCGTGCTCCGGTACAGCTGGCAGCTCAAGGCCGCTGCTGCCCGGACCGAAGCCGCCGCACAGCGTTTCGGACAGGCCCGCACGGGTTTTCTGCCGCAGCTTTCGCTCGACGGGAGTTTTTCCGCCACGGTCCGGCGTTCCAACGATGCCGAGCGGTGGACTTTCAGCGTTCTGCCGCAGCTCGTGCAGGTGGTCTACGGCGGAGGGTCGGTGCGGGCCGCCGTAGATAGAGCCCGGGCGGGTTACGACATCGCCTTGTGTGACGAGGAGTTCTCGCGGCTGGAGATCGGCTACGCGGCCGACTATGCCTATTGGAACCTCTCGGCGCTGGAGCTCTACGCCGCCGCCATGCGGCAGTATGTGCGGTTGATCGTATCGTTGAAGGAGGTGGTCGACCGCCGTTTCGAGGAGGGGTACATCGCCAAGGGCGACGTGCTGATGATCGACGCCCGCCTGAGCGAGGCCCGTTACCAGCTCGTCACCGCCGAACAGCGGGCCGAGGTGGCGCTGCACAACTTCAACATCTTGCAGGGTGCCGATGCTTCGGCGCCGGTGCGTCTGACCGACAGCGTGCGCGATTCCATCCTCATGCCGCAACATGCCGATCATGCCGAAGCGCTCGAACGGCGCCCCGACTATGCTGCCGCGCAGTTGCGTATCGTGCAGGCCGAAGCCGGCATCAGGGGTGCCCGGGCGCCCTTCAATCCGCAGGTGAGCGTCGGTATCGGAGGGGCCTGGCGGCCCCATACGCCCAACCGTAGCGGCTCCACGCTCGTCGACGGCTCGGCTTTCGTCAAACTCTCCGTCCCCATCTTCCACGGCGGCGAGCGCCGCAGGGCCGTAGGGGTGGCGCAGGCGCTCCGGCGCGAAAGCGAGTGGAACGCGCAGCAGCTCCGTGAAGAGATCCTGCTCGAGGAGTTGAACGGCTGGACGGCCATCGTGCAGAGCCATGCACAGGTCGACGCTTCGGAGCGCAGCCTGCGCATCGCCGGCGAAAACCTCGAACTGAGCACCTATTCCTACGGCGAGGGGCTGGTCACCATCCTCGATGTGCTCCAGGCCCAGCTCAGCTGGATACAGCTCTATACCAACGACATCACCGCCCGCTACAACTACGCGCTCGCCATCTCCGACTATCGCCGCATCACGGCAGGGGAGGAGTAGTGCGATTCTGAATCACTATATTGAAACCCATCTATATACTTCGATGTAGCAGCGTCCTTGGACCGGCATCCTGAATCCGACCGCAGTAACTCGCGGCTATGGCCGCGTATTCAAGTTCTGACCCACCCCTAAACCCCCGCCTCAGGCAGGGGCTTCTGTCGGAAATCCGAAAGAAATGAAATTACAGCCTTGTTGGTACAACAAGGTATATAATCGAGTATTGATAAATTCTCTTCGAGGGCTCGATTCCTGCTTTGTCATTCTGAGGCGAAGCGGATCGACCAACACAGCAAGGGTGGTAAAACAGGCGCCCGGCTGTCATTCTGAGGAGCATAGCGACGAAGAATCCGTATCGTCAGCATACAGATGTTTGACTGCACTGCGTTTGTCTCTCTCCTCCTTGCTCGGAAGAGTCCGCAAGCGGCCTCTGCTCTCGCTGCGTTCGTCGATCCGCTTCGCTCGACATCACATTGGCGGCAGAAGCATTCGTGCCGAAGCCTTGCGGGGCGAGCCCCGTTAAGAACGGGGATTTGTAAATTCTGCGAGCCTCCGCGGGGCGGGGCTTCGGCTCGCCCGGCTAAAGCCGGATTTTGTTTCTATAAGCCGCCCCGATGCCTGCGCCGTAGACGGAGGAGGGGCTGAAAGCGGCAAATGCCCGGGGCCGGCTGCGGGGACACGCTGCAAGTCCGAGCCGGCTCCGGGCGCAAGGCTTTTCAATGCAGAATCAATTTTGCATCGTGAGTCGTCACACCGTTTCCGGTTCGGTGCTCACCACGGCTATCTCGTGCGACACGGGGGCTATGCGGCGCAGCATCTGCGTCAGTCCGCAATATTTCTCGTGCGTGAGCAGAAGCGCCCGGCTCGCTTTCTCCTGGTCGCTGCCCGGGCCGCAGTCCACGTTGTAGACCACGTGGAACGAGCGGAACATGCTTTCGGCCTGCAGCGCCTCGGTGTTCAGTTCGCCCGAGTAGCCGATCTCCAGCCGCTTGGGCCTGAGGTGCATCTTTTCCATTACCATCAGTGCCGTCTGCCCCGAGCACTGGGCCGCCGCGTAGAGCAACAGTTCCTTGGGGTTCATCGTGTCGCATCCCGAGCCGTTCGCGGCGCGGAACTTTCCGTTTTCGGTCATTTCGACCGTCGCTTTTTCGATCATGTCTCCTTGCGTTTTAGGGTGAATGTCTTTCCTGCGGCAAATTCCGTTCCCCGAGGGTGTCCCGGCGCCAAAATAGTTGCCGGGCGAGCGGGCGCATAATCGGATGGCGAACCGAAAAAACGCCTTTCGCTTTTCACCTTTCAACTTTTACCTTATCTTTGTCCTGTCGTTTTCTCCGATTCCACCTATGCGCAAACATATCTTTCTGCTGATCCTGCTCTGCAGCGTGCTGCCTGCCGCTGCCGTACCCGATTCGCCCCGTTCCTTCGTCGACCGCGGACGCGGCCTTTTCGAGTTGGGACGCTGGGCCGATGCCCGCCACGAGTTTCTGGCCGCCCGCAGGCTCCTTTTGCCCGAGCAGCTTTCCGAGGCCGAGGAGATCGACTTCTTCCTTGCCGCCTGCGCCGTCGAGCTGGGCAGCGAGGAGGCCGAAAGCGCCTTGCTGCGCTTCATCGCCGAGCATCCGCGCTCGGTCTACAACAACGATGTGCGTTTCGCCCTCGCTTCCTGCTACTGCGCCCGCGACGACATGCGCCGAGCCCGCGAAATGTTCGATAAGACCGACTACAAGGCCCTGTCGCCTGCACGGCGCGAGCAGTACGACATCCGCATGGGCTGCGTCGAGTTCGCCGACCGCAATTTCGCCGCCGCCTACGATTATTTCGACCGCATCGCCCCGAACAGCAAGTATGCCGACCATGCGCTCTACCACAAGGCTTATATCGACTATGCTGAGGGGCGTTACGACCGCGCCAAGCTGGCTTTCGGTACGCTCACGCAGAGCGATGCCTATCGCGAGCTCATCCCGTTTTACCTTTTGCAGCTCGAATTCCGCGAGGGCAATTACCGTTACGTCGTCACGGAGGGTCAGGCTTTGGTCGGCCGCGCCGTCCCCGAGCGGCGCGCCGAGTTGGAGCGCATCATCGCCGAGTCGTGGTTCCGGCTCGACGAGTTCGGGCAGAGTGCCGCCCACCTCGAAGCGTTCGGCCGGGCCGGCGGCAAGTTCGACCGCGATGCCGACTACCTCATGGGGTTCTCGCTCTACCGTACGGCCCGCTACTCCGAGGCCGCCGAGTGGCTGCGCAAGGCCTGCGGTCCCGAGGACGCCATCACGCAGAATGCCTCCTACCACCTGGCCGACTGCTACCTCCGCGCCGGCGACAAGCGTTCGGCCATGCAGTCGTTCGCCATGGCTGCCGACGAGCGTTTCGACGCCGCCATCGCCGAGGAGGCCCTTTTCAACTATGCCAAGTTGCAGTACGAGACCGATAGCGAGGCGTTCAACGGCGCCATCAACATGCTGACCAAGTACCTCGAACGTTATCCCTCGTCGCCCCGCGCCGGCGAGATCCGGTCGCTGCTGATCGCCGCCTATTACAATTCGCGCGACTACGATGCCGCCTACCGGGCCATTCGGGCGTCGTCCGCGGCCGACAGCGAAGTGCGCGCCGCCTTGCAGAAGATCGCCTATTTCCGCGGTTTGGAGGCTTACGCCGCCGGCAACATCCCCGAGGCGCGGCGTTATCTGGAGGAGTCGGCCGCCGTGGGCGTCAGCGCCAAGTATGCGGCGCTCAACATCTTCTGGCAGGGCGAAATCGCGTTCGCCGAGGGCGATCTCACGGTTGCCGCCGCCAAATTCCGGACCTACCTCAAACGCGCTCCCCAGACCGAGCGGGAATATGCTTTCGCTTGTTACAACCTCGGTTATTGCGCTTTCTCGCGGCAGCAGCTGGCCGAGGCCGCCGAATCGTTCGGGCGCTTTCTCTCACTCCGCACCGAACGCGACCGCTACAGCGCCGACGCCCACAACCGCCTGGGCGACATCCGTTATGCCTCGCGCGAGTTCGAACAGGCCGTCGCCGAGTATGACCGGGCTATCGCCATCGGCACCCCCGAAAAGCAATACGCCGCCTACAAGCGCGCCGTGACGCTCGGCCTGCTCGGGCGGACCGGGCAGAAAACCGAGGCTTTGCGCAATTTCGCCGCCGAGCCTGCCGGCGAGTATGCCGATGCCGCTTCCTACGAGCTGGGCCGCATGTCCATCGCCCGGGAAGCCTATGCCGAGGGGGCCGCGCAGCTCGAAAAGTTCCTCGTCGAGTATCCCGCATCGCCGCGTCGCGTGCAGGCCTGCTCCGACCTGGGACTTGCCTATTTCAACCTGGGCAACCGCAAAAAATCGCTGTTCTACTACGACCAGGTCGTGGCTTCCGCGCCGCGTTCGTCCGAGGCGCGCGAGGCCATGCAGGGCATCCGCGACATCTATGTCTCGGAGGGCGACGCCGAGGGTTATTTCGGCTACGCCGCCAAAATGGGCATGGAGAGCGACGTGACCTCCATCTCGCGCGATTCGCTTTCGTTCGCCGCCGCCCAGAAACTCTACCTCACCAACCGCCACGAGATCGCCGCGCGTACGTTGCGTTCCTACGTGCGCAGCTATCCCAAGGGCAGTTACCGGGCCGATGCGCTCTATTATCTGAGCGATTGCTATCTCCGTCTCGGACAGCGCACCGAGGCCATCGCCACGCTTTCGGAGTTGGCCGGGCTGGGCACCAACCAATACAGCATCACGGTGCTGGAGAAACTCTCGGCCATGACTTTCGCCGACAAGCGTTACTCCGAAGCGGCCGCCGCCTACCGCAAGCTCTACGATGCGGTTACCGCCGCTTCCGAGCGTGAGAGGGCCATGACCGGCTACGTACGGGCCACCGTCGCCGAGGGCGATCCGGCGAAGATCGAGGCCATGGCCGCCGATGTCTGCGCCCGCGACGATGTCGGGGCCGTCGCCCTGCGCGAAGCCCGCTTCGCGTGGGCCGAGCAGCTGCGCAACCGCGGCAAACGTACCGAAGCGGCGAAACTCTATCGCTCGCTCGCTTCCGACGTGCGTTCGCGCGAGGGTTCGGCGGCTGCCTACCACCTCATCGAGGAGAGCTTCGCCGCCGGTAATCTGGACCGCACCGAGAAGGAGATTTTCGCCTACTCCGAGCGCGGACCGCAGGCCTACTGGCTCGCCAAGGCCTACCTGCTTCTGGGCGACGTCTACGCCCGGCGCGGCGATGCGTTCCAGGCGCGCGCCACCTGGCAGAGTATCGCCGACGGTTATTCGCCCTCCGACGACGGCATCGTCGACGAGGCGAAAGCGCGCATCCAAAAACTGAAATGACCATGAAACGACTCCTCCTTTTCGGCATCTTCGTCTCGCTGCTGCCGCTCGGGGCTTCGGCGCAGGTCGGCAAGCAGGTCGAGGTGACCAAGACCTATGTCCCCGGCTTGGAGAGCGCCTCCAAGCTCCCGGTGCGTCCCGACATGACCGACACGGTGCGGATGCACCCCGACATAGACTACTCCGTCAAGCCGCTCGCCATCCGCACGGCGCTCGCCGCGCGCACCATCCGGCCGGCGTCGGTCACCTACTGGGAGTTCAACCGGCCGCACACCTTCTATGTCAAGGCCGGTGCCGGTTATCCGCTCAATTCCGTGGTCGATTTCTATGCCGCGTCGCAGAATTCCGGTACGGGTTACGTAGTGGGTTATCTCAACCACGAGGGGCGCTATGCCGACATCCGCAACGATTTCGGCGCCAAGCACAATTCGATCCGTCTGACCAACCGCGTCGGCGCGGCCGCCGGCAAATACATCGGGCGCCACCTGCTCGAGGGCGAGGTCTGCTACGACAACCGGTTGTTCCACCGCTACGGGCGCCATTGGCCTGCCGGCGGGGGTTTCGATGCTTCGGCAGCCCCGGGCCCCGTCGTCGATTACGGCGATGCCGGCATCGCCGTGCGTATCGGCGACGATTTCCAGGACCTCTCGCGGTTCAACTTCGAGGTCGGCGTGCATGGCGGCATCTTCTTCGACCATTCCGACGTGGCCGTGCCGGCTCGCCAGAACCGGCTCGGCGCCTCCGCCAAGATCGGACGGGCTTTCGGACGCCATCGTGTTACGTTGGAGACCGGTTACGAATGGCTGGATGGCCGCAAGTCGCTGGCCGGTATGCGGCAGCAGCAGGTGCGCGTCGGGGCGCGTTACGGGCTCGACGGCGAGATCGCCCGCTTCGTCGTCGGGGCCGATTATTACCACGACATGATCTCCGGCGAGGAGAACGGCAACTACATCATCCCTTTCGCGCGGCTCGATTTCGTGCTCGGCGCCCATGAGTTCAAACCTTTTCTCGAACTCGACGGCGGGGTTCGCGACAATAGTTTCCGATCGCTCGCGCGGCAGAATCCCTACGTGCGCAGCGGGGTGTGGGGCAACAAAAGTTCGGTCGACTACAACGTCCGCATCGGTCTGGGCGGCAGTCTCTGGCGCGACCGCTTCGACTATCGCGTCTATGCGGCCTTTTCTGTCCGCGACCACCATCTTTTCTGGTACGGCGATCTGTTGGCCGACGATACCTTTTCCCAGGCTTTTTCGGGCGAGTTGTTGCCCGCGCTTTCCCGGCAGACCGTCACGTCGTTCCACGGCGAGGTAGTCTATCGGCCTGTCAGCCAGTTGCGCATGGACCTGGGTGTCCACGGATTCCTCTACAACGACGAAGCGTTGTTCATCTACGGACATCGCAACAAGCTCGAAAACGGCGAGCCGGCGTTCCGGGCCGATGCCGCTGTCCGCTATGTCGGACGCAAGATCGCGTTCGGCATCTCCGCCCGGGCCGAGAGCCGGCGCCGGTGGAGCGTGTTCGTCGAGCAGGACGGCGAGCGTTCGCTCGGGCGTTATTCGGTGCCTTTCGCCGTCGACCTCGGCGTCGATTTCCAATGGAAGATTTCGGGGCGCGTCTCCCTCTTCGCCGAGGGGCGCAACCTGCTCGACCGCAGGCTCTACGACTATCCCTGGTACCCGGGTTATCGGGTCAATTGCACCGTCGGCGCCAAAGTTTCGTTTTAAGCGGAAAGCCGAAGGCGGAGAGCGACAGGGGCGATGCCGGAAACGGAAGACAGGAAACCGTCGGGACAGGCCCCGATTTCCGGACGGCGGACAAGCAAAAGGACGGGACCCGAAGCCGGGTCCCGTCCTTCCCTTTTGCGTGAGGGTCACGTATGGGCATGAAAAAAGGGTGAGCTACTCATATCGCACCGCTGCGACCGCATACCCTTGCTCGATTCCTCGCCTGGGGGATTCTGCAGGAGCTGGTCGTATGAGACTCACCCGGGCACAAAAGTAGGAAATTTTTATATCTTTGCAAAAATTTCGTGAAGCAATGCGTAAAAAAATCCTCAGCGTCCTGGCCGCATTCGCCGCTGCGGCGCTGCTTGCCGCTCTGATACTCTTCGTGCAGTTCAAGGGCAATGCCGTGCGTGCGGAGTACGAGCTCTACATCGGTTCGCAGGCCGACTACGCCCAGGTCGTCGATTCGCTCATGCCCCATATCCGCCACCGCGCCGCTTTCCGTTTCTACGCGAAGCGGATCGGGCTCGCCAAGAGTTTCAAGCCCGGTCATTATACTTTGACCCGCGGCATGAACGTGATCCGCATCGCCCGTACGATCAAGTTGGGATTGCAGACTCCCGTGCGCGTGACCATCAACAACGTGCGCATTCCTGCCCAGCTGGCTGCCAAGCTCGCGGCGCAGATCGAGGCCGATTCCGCCGCGTTGATGGCGGTCCTCGCTTCGGGTCCGAAGGCCCGCGAGCTGGGTTTCGACAGCGTCACGCTCTTTTCGATGTTCATTCCCGATTCCTACGAGTTCTATTGGACCGTCACGCCCGAGGAGCTGGTCGGGCGCATGAAGCGCGAGTACGACCGTTTCTGGACTCCCGAGCGCGACGCCTTGCGCAAGCGCAGCGGGCTGAGCCGCTTGGAGGTGATGACGCTGGCTTCGATCGTCTACGAGGAGACCCGCATGACCGACGAAATGCCGCGCGTGGCGGGTGTCTACATCAACCGCCTCAAACAGGGCATTCCCCTGCAGGCCGACCCTACGGTCAAGTATGCCATGCAGGACTTCGCCCTGCGGCGCATCCTCTACAAGCATCTCAGGTTCCCGTCGCCCTACAACACCTATATTAATAAGGGGTTGCCGCCGTCGCCCATCTGCATGCCCGGCAAGAACGCCATCGACGCCGTGCTCAACTTCGAGAAGCACGACTACATCTTCTTCTGCGCGCGGCCCACGTTCGACGGCTACCACAATTTCGCCCGCACGCTCGACGAGCACATGAAGAATGCCCGCGCCTACAGCGCCGAGCTCGACCGGCGCAAGATCCGATGATCGTTGGCTTTTATCCGGGTTTTTACCTATATTTGTATCCATGCTTACGAAAATCTACGGGCAGAATCCTTCGGAACGCGAGTTGCAGCGGGTCGTGGCGGTGCTGGAGAACGACGGCACGGTCATCTGGCCCACCGACAGCGTCTATGCTTTCGGGTGTTCGCTGCGTTCGGCCAAGGCCATCGAGCGGCTGCGGCGGTTGAAGGAGAAGAACGAGTTCGCCCTCGTTTTCGCCAGCCTGGCCCAGGTCGCCGAGTTCTGCCGGGTGGACAACGCTGCGTTCCGGATTCTGAAACGCAACCTGCCGGGGCCCTTCACTTTCGTGCTGCCCGCTTCGTCGCGCGTGCCCGACAAGACGCTCGGCAAGCGCCGCACCATCGGCGTACGCATCCCTGCGCATCCCGTGGCCCGGGCCATCGTCGAGGCTTCGGGCACCCCGTTGGTCACCGCTTCGGTGCGGCAGGACGACGAGACGCAGGAGTATATGACCGATCCCGAGTTGATCCACGAGCGCTACCTGCGCGACGTGCAGTTGGTCATCGACGGCGGCCCCGGAGCGTTGGAGCCCACCACCGTGGTCGACCTCACGGGCGACGAACCCGAAATCCTGCGTCAGGGCCGGGGCGAGCTGCAATAGACGCTTTCCATGGCTGCGGCCGGGGCGTCGGGTTCCGCCGAAGCCGGAGGGGCTGGGGGCGGCCGTATGATTCCGGCCTTTTCGACCGGCCGCCTGCAGAGTCAGGCTTGCCTGATCCGTGCCGGGACGCGAAAGGTTGCTGCCGATTAATGATTAATGAATGTAAAACATATTTGCAATGGAAAAGACTTTTTGGAGCGATGCCGCCCGGTGCGGTGCTTACGTAGGCTTGTTGCTGGCCGCATCGTCCGTGCTGGAGACCGGCGTGTTGTTCAGCGGTAAGATCGGGCTTTACGCGATCATTATGATCGAGTGGCTGGCGGTTGCCGTGCTGCATTTCTATCTGTTGTTGCGCTTCACGCGCCGGCGTTCCGCGCTGGCCGCGGCGGCCGACGGGTTCTCGTTCGGCGAGGGCTACGGTTATGTGCTTTCCATGTCGTTGCCGGCCGGTCTGCTTCTCGGCGTGGTCAACTACATCTTCCTGCATCTCGTGCTCGGCTACGGCAACTATGTCGACAAGATTGGCGACATCTTCGCCCGCCTGGCCGGCAAGAGCGGCATGACCGGTCCCGTGGAGGCGCTCGTCGAGCAGCTCCGCAATACGCCCGAACCGTCGCTTTTCTCCACCATCCTGGGCGGTATCTGGTCGAGCGTCTTTTTCGGGCTCTTCTTCGGATTGATCGTCGCCGGCATGACGGCGCGCGCTCCGCAACCTTTCGCCGGCAATGACAACGAATAGTCCCGACATTTCGGTCGTCGTGCCGCTCTTCAACGAGGAGGAGTCGCTGCCCGAGCTGACTGCGTGGATCGCCCGCGTGGCCCGCGACCATGCCTTGACGTGCGAAGTCATCTTCGTCGACGACGGTTCGACCGACGGTTCGTGGAGCGTCATCGAGCAGCTTCGGCAGGAGTATCCTTTCGTGCGGGCCATCGGTTTTGCGCGCAACTACGGCAAGTCGGCCGCGCTCTATTGCGGTTTCGAGGCCGCGCAGGGCGAGGTGGTCGTTACCATGGATGCCGACCTGCAGGATTCGCCCGATGAGATTCCCGAATTGCGCCGCATGATCCTCGAGGAGGGCTACGACCTCGTCTCGGGGTGGAAGAAGAAGCGCTACGACCCCATCGGCAAGCGTTGGCCCAGCAAGTTCTTCAACTGGACGGCCCGTGTGGCGTCGGGCATCCGGCTCCACGACTTCAACTGCGGGCTGAAAGCCTACCGGCGCAAGACCGTGAAAGCCATCGAGGTCTACGGCGAAATGCACCGCTTCATCCCCATCTTGGCGCGCCAGGCCGGTTTCCGCCGCATCGGCGAGAAGGTCGTCGAGCACCGGGCCCGCAAATACGGACACTCCAAATTCGGTCTCGAACGCATGGTCAAGGGCTACCTCGACCTGATAACGGTGTTGTTCATGTCCCATTTCGGGCGTTCCCCGATGTATTTTTTCGGTGGTCTCGGTACGCTGATGTTTCTGGTCGGCGGCGGCACAACGGTGTGGATCATCGCCGGGAAGTTGTGGAAGCAGATGCACGGACTGCCGCTGCGCCCCGTGGCCGACCAGCCGCTTTTCTATCTGGCCATGCTGACCGTCGTGCTCGGCGTCCAGCTCTTTCTGGCCGGTTTCCTCGGCGAATTGATCAACCGCGGTTCGTCCGACCGCAACAAATACCTGATCGATAAAAAACTCTGATTATGATACAGCGTATCCAGTCACTCTATCTGTTCGTCGCATCGGCCCTCATGGCCGTCACGCTCTTCGCGCCGCTGGCCCGGTTCGCCGGCGAGGGCAGCGAATTCCGGCTTTACGCTTTCGCGTTCCGTTCGCTCGACGGTGCCGCGTCGCAGCCGACCCTCTACATGGGTGTTTTGCTCGCCGCGGCTTGTGCATTGCCGCTTGTCACGCTTTTTCTCTTCCGGCGGCGGTTGTTGCAGATCCGGTTGTGCGTCGTCGAGGCGGTGTTGCTCATCGGGGCGGCCGTCATGGAGGGAATCTATTATTATCTCGGCTCCCGCATCTTTTCCGGTCTGGAGTCCCACTTCCAGGGCGTGCATGCCGCCATCGCGTTGCCGCTCGTCAGCCTCGTCTTCGTGTGGTTGGCCGCCCGGGCCATTTTCCGCGACGAGGTGCTCGTCCGGGCTGCCGATCGCATCCGTTAGGGTGGGGCGCTCGCGTTTTCGGGGCCTGTTTCCGTGTTCGGAGACAGGCCCTTGTCTTGGTCGGGCGTTTCTTTTCCGGTGCCGCAACTCCGGGCGGGCGGCGTTCCGCGTGTGCCGATCGCCCGGGCGGCGATCTTCGGGTGTCGGACCCGGGCGGGCTGTCGGTTTTTTCGGTTTTTCGCCCCGATTGCTTTCGGATTTTTCTCTTTTTGCATGCCGCGGTCTCTTTCTGTCATAAAAAAAGTGGCAGAAACTTTGTTGCCATTCAAAATAATTTTAACTTTACACATCAATATTTCTGTTTCGGCAGGATGTTGGCCTTTCAACCGGAATTGCATTGTTTGTTTTATTAAAATCGTTTTTTATGAAAAGTTTGAATTTTTGGCGTTCGTTGTTCTTCTCGGCGCTGGCTGCGGCTGCTTTCGGCGCCTGCTCCGACGACGACAAGGGCGGCGATGTGGACGCCTCCATCACGGTCAACGACAAGGAGGCCACGACGATAGGCATCGCCTCCGCGGGTGGCGAGACCGAGGCTGTTTCGGTCGTTTCGTCCGGTACGTGGACGCTGGCTTTCGAGTCCGACCAGGATTGGTGCATTCCCAACATCACTTCCGGTAAGGCCGGCACCTCCTCGCTCGTCTTCACCGTCGACCCCATGCCGGCCGGCATCGAGGAGCGCTCGGCTACCGCCATCCTCACCACCGTGGGCATGATTTTCAACGTGGAGGTTCCCGTCAAGGTCAGCGTCACCGTTCGTCAGTCGCCTTCCGGTTCGGCCCTTCCCGAAACCAACGTCGCTGCCGTCCGTGCTCTGCTCGTCGCCATGAATCCTACTTCGACCAAGACCGACGTCACCGCCGATATCGGCGCTATGACCCTCACGGGTATCGTCGTTTCCAATTCGGAGGGTAAGAACACCGGCAGCGATTGGAATATCGCCATTCAGGATGGTGTCGCCGTTAAGAATTCCGGTCTGACCATTTCCTGCTCGAAGTTCCAGTCCGCTTCCTACGCTCCCGGTACGTGCGTCACGGTTGCTTTGACCGGTGCGCAGGTGCAGCTTTACAACGGGTTGCTCCAGCTCAACATTGCCGACGCTGCCGCCGAGGCTGTCAAGACGGTTTCCACCGACGCTCCGGAACCTGTTGTTATCGCTCCCGATGCTTTGTTCGATTACGAATCCATGCTTGTGCAGGTCGATAATTGCTATCCTACTGCTGGTTATGGTGCAGGTTGGAATACTTCGACCAACAAGGGCAACGTCAATTTCGCTACCGCCGACGGACAGGCTTTCGTTTGCCGCACCGGTTCCAAGGCCGTTTTCAAGGATCAGACCGTTCCCGAGAAAATGGGTTCGTTGGTCGGCATCGCAGGGCGTTACAATAACGACAAGCAGATTTCGCCCCGTACTATCGACGACATCAAGCTCACCGAGGCCATTCCCGAGCCCGAGTACACTAAGGCCACTATCGCCGAGTTGAAAGCCGGTAACTACGAGGTCGAAGCTACGCTTCTTGCAGTTTACCAGAAAGGTCTGTTGCTGGGCGACGAGACGGGTTATACGCTCGTGTTCTTCAACGATTGGAACAAGCAGGATTCCAACCCTTATCAGAACGACGTCAACAAGAAGATTACCGTCAAGGGCGCTGTGTCCGAATACAACGGCCTGCTTCAGTTCTCGGCTCCCAAGACTGAAAATATCACTATCGGTGCCGCCAATCCCGATTACAAGTTGCCGGCGCCTGTTGTTTTCGATGCTGCCGGATTGACCGCTTACGAGAGTGCCAAGAAGTACGAGTATGTTTCGCTTACGGGGACCTTGGTTGTTACGGAGGGAACCAGCGGTGGCAATACATATAATTCATATACGGTAATCGTACCCGGTTATACTGCAAAGACCGTTACGATGGCCTACGGTTTGGATTCTTACTATACAAGCAAAGGGCTTGTTACGGGTGATGTGGTCGATGTCAAGGGCTTCGCGCTTGGTTTCGATACTTCCAAGGTCAACATCATGGTTCGCGACATCGAAAAGAACATTTCGACTCCTTCGCTGATGTTTACTTCGTCTCCCAAGTCTTTCGCCGGTAGCAACCCCGAGGCGCAGACGCTCAGTTTCGAGGCTCGTAACATTTCGGCTCTGGCGCTTGAGATGTTCTCGTTCTCGGGTGACAATGCCGACAAGTTCAAAGTTGACGGTCAAAGCGGCAATTCCGTTACCATCAGTGCGATAGGTGATAATGATAGTGGTACCACTTACATGGCTACGCTCGTTGTTACGCTCGATGGCAAGGTTTTGGCTGAGATAGATGTAAAACAGACGAGTAAACCGGCGGCAGGAACAGGGGCACCTTATGCTTGGACTTTGGCAAAAGGAGATTTGACAACGAGCGGCGGCGAAGTTGTTGGTAAAGGAACTCCTGCATTGACTTGGATTTCGACTGCTGCTACCTATATTGGATTCGATACTACGAGTAGTGCAAGAGGTGTACAGATTGGTTCTGCTAAGAATCCGACAGCTTCTTTTACGCTTTCTACAGAGGGTTATACGGAAAAGATTGCAGCAATTGCAGTAAATGCCGCGACCACAGGAACGGCAACATTGACTGTTAAAGTGGGAGGAAAGCAAATCGGTGAGAAAGTGAATTTGACAAGTGTTGCGACGCTTTATAAATTTGAAAGTGCTCCTCTTGTTGAGGGAAAGGTTGAAATCATTTTGGAAGCTACCGAGAAAGCGATGTATTTATTATCGGTAAGTATTAATCCGACTGAATAAGAATTTTATTTATCCAAACTCTTGGCGGGAGTCATATTCCGTCAAGAGTTTGTTTTCACCCAGCTTTTCTCGCTTCGGCATAGTTCAAGCTTGCTTGGCTCTGCACTTGGCTTATGAAAAGCTTCGATTTTTTAATTTGCTTTTCACTTTTCGGTATAGTTCAAGTTTGCCGGTACTGCACTCCGTCGAAGAAAAGTTCGTTATCTTTCTTTATTGTTTTTCGTTTTTCCGAATGTCTCTTTTCAAGAATTTCCATTTGCCCGCGTGGCTGTTTGCGGGTGTTCTTCTCCTTTTCGCGGGATGCGGCGGGAGCGATGACGATTCTCTTATCGTCGTGCGGCTCGACGCAGAGACCGTGAATTGCAACACTACATCGAACAGAATCATCGCCGTCGGCGACGCCATGATGTTCGTCGCCACGATCGTGGAGCAGGACGGCGACGAAACCTGGTGTGCGTTCGATTCGTTCGATCCGGGTGCAACCCCCCCCCGTTTGTCCAAAGAGGGGCAGGTGGGTATCCCCATGACAATTTACCTGCTGCGCAACGAAGTGGAGCAGGAGCGGACGGCGACCATCGACGTGGTCTTTGCCGACGCTACGGTCCGCAGGCTTTCGTTCACCCAGGGCGCCTATTCCGAAACGGCTTGGTACGACCGCAAGTGGGGCGAACAGCCTTTCTTCCGCGAGAGCGATGCTTACATATATAAAACTTATTATACCACCCTTGTCCGCGGCGGGTACGTCCGTAATTACTCCGTTTGTTTCGATACCGGCAAGCGCGTGGCGCATTGGGTAGCCTATCCGCTGACGTTGAACTACATTTCGCCGTCGTTCACCCGCACCGATGCCTGGGCCTACGATCCCAATAACCAGCAGCCCGTCATTCCGCAGTCGGCGCAGGCCAATATCATTGATTATTACGGGTCGGGCTACGAACGCGGCCACCAGGTTCCTTCGGCCGACCGTTACAGCACCATAGGAACCAACGAGATGACTTTCTACGCTACCAACATCATGCCCCAGAACCGCGATTTCAACAGAGGAGTGTGGGGCTCGTTGGAGAGCAAGATACGCGAAGTACGATCGCTTCACAATGCCGATACGATTTTTGTCGTGACAGGCACCTATTTTGCAGACAACAAAACAATTACCGACAGAAGCGGCAAGAAAGTAGGCGTTCCGTCCAATTGCTGGAAGGTGCTGCTCCGCGGTTCCGGCGGCAAGGCCGTGTGGGAGTGTTCGGCCAGCGAGCTCCATGCCATCGGATTCTGGTTCCAGAACAACTCGTCCAATTCGGGTTCGATACGCGATCATTCGACGACCGTGGCTGACATCGAGAGGAAAACGGGTTTCACCTTCTTCCGCAACATTCCGCCCGATGCGGCCGATGCGGTGAAGGCGCAGAATCGACCCTCGGACTGGGGCATCTGACGACTGCCGGCTGCCTGCCCGTTACGGGCGCGGCAGGAATCGGAGCCGAGGACTGCGCTCCGGGGAACAGAATATTGAAAATACACGACGGGGAACCGTCCCGGGCTTGAAATCCGCTGTGGCGGCGATCCGCACAACCGGAAAATCCCGGCGGCAAGCCGTAAGATAAGAAACCGACCGAAACAAAATATCTAAAATAAGGCAACCATGAAGAAATTCCTTTTTACAGGAGTATTCGTCGCGCTGATGTTGGCGTGCTTTGCGCAGAAGCCCTACAAAGTGGTCTTCTACAACTTCGAGAACCTTTTCGACACGATCAACGATCCCGACATTCTCGACGACGAGTTTACGCCCGAGGGCCCCAAGCGTTGGAATTCGACCAAGTACAACAAGAAGATCGCCAACCTCGAGCACGTGCTCTTCGACCTCGCCGCCGAGGACCGCGACTTTCCGGCCGTGATCGGCGTTTCCGAGATCGAGAACCGCAACGTCATGGAGGACGTCATCGGCCGGCCGCGGCTGCTGCCCGCCAACTATCGCATCGTGCACTACGATTCGCCCGATGCCCGCGGCGTGGACGTGGGTTTCTACTATCGTCCCGATGTCTTCAAGATCGAGGGCAGCGCCCCCATTCCTTTCAAGATGGCTGAGTTGCCCAACTTCCGCACGCGCGACTTCGTGACGATGTGGGGTACGATCGACGACGAACCTTTCTTCTTCCTGGTCAGTCATTGGCCGTCGCGTCTGGGCGGCAAGGAGGCTTCCGATCCCAAGCGCATGGCCGCCGCCCGTCAGGTGCGCGCCATCGTCGACTCGGTGCAGCAGGCCAATCCCGCCACGAAGGTCGTGGTCATGGGCGACCTGAACGACGACGCCACGGACGACAGCATCGTCGTGGGGCTGAGCGCCAAGGGCCGGCCCAAGGATATGTGCCCGGGCGACATGTTCAATCCGTTCATCCCCATGTTGAAGGCCGGTTACGGTACGCTGGCTTACCGCGATGCCTGGAACCTCTTCGACAATATCATCGTCTCCTACAACCTGGTCTTCGCCCCGGAGGGTTCGCTGCGCATTCTCGCCGCCGGCAAGTCGAAATTCTACGGCGGTATTTTCCAACGTTCCTACATGTTGCAGAAAGAGGGACAGTACAAGGGCTATCCGCTGCGTACGTTCGTGGGCAACAACTTCCAGGGAGGTTTCAGCGACCACTTCCCCGTGTTCATCTATATCGGCAAATAAAAGCTAACAATACTTTCCTATGAAACCGAAATCTCTACTTCTTTTTCTGTTTGCTCTGGCGACCTTCTCCGTGTCCTACGCGCAGGAGGGCGGTATCCGCGGCAAGGTGGTTGCGCGCGGCAGCCGTGAAGCGTTGAGCAACGTCAAGGTGACGCTCGAATCGACGGGTCTCTCCGCCGTGACCGACAAGGACGGCAACTTCCTTTTCGAGAATCTGCCGGCCGGCGACTACCGCGTGGCTTTCGACGCACCCGATCTCGAAGAGCTCGAGCTCCGCGTGAGGGTAGGGCAGAACATGCGCGACCTGAACGCCGTGGTCGTTTCGCCGCTGGCTTCTTCGGCCGGTTTCGACGATTCGCTCTTCGCCGAGTTCGACAGCGATTCGTCGTCGTCCGACGAGCAGTCGCTGCCGTCGTCGCTCTCTTCGTCGAAGGACCTTTACAACAGCGTCGCGTCGTATCGTTTCAGCGAGATGCGTTTCAACGTCCGCGGTTACGATTCGCAGTATTCCGACATCTATCTCAACGGCATCCGTTTCAACGACGCCATGACCGGCTACGGCCCCTGGTCGTTGTGGAGCGGTCTCAACGACGCTACGCGCAGCCAGAATACGCTGCCCGGTCTGGCCGCTTCCGACTTCGGCGTGGGCGGCATCGGCGGCATGACCAACGTCAACGCCCGCGCTTCGCAGATGCGCAAGGGATTGCGTGTGAGCGTCGCCAACGGCAACCAGATGTACCGTTTCCGCGCATTGGTCACCTACGCTTCGGGCCAGCTCGACAACGGTTGGTCGTACGGCCTCTCGGTCGGTACGCGTCAGGGCGGCAACGGCTATGTGGACGGAGTCTACTATAATTCCTATTCCTACTTCCTCTCGGCCGAGAAGCTCTTCGGCGACAAGCATCGCCTGGCTCTGACTTTCTTCGCGTCGCCTTCGGAGCGCGGCGCCCAGCAGGCATCGACCGACGAAGCCTACGACCTCTTCGGCAACCATTACTACAACCCCAATGTGGGTTACCAGGCCGGCAAACTCCGCAATTCGCGTGTGCGCAACACCCACGAGCCGATCGCCATGCTCAACTATACGTGGGACATCGACGACCGCACGCGTCTGAACGCCGCCACGGCGCTCCGTTTCGGCAAGAACGGTTATTCGGCCCTCACCTGGAAGGACGCGAGCGATCCCCGCGGCGACTACTACCGTTATCTGCCGTCGTCGCTGTTGAGCCAGATCGAGCCGGGCGTGACCAGCGAGGAGACGAAGATGGAATACATCTTTCGTGCCCGCGAGCTGGCACGCAACTTCACCGGTATGTTGCAGTATGACCGTTTCTATCATCAGAACCAGTTGATCGACAATACGTTGATCGATCAGTTCGCCGACAGCACCGACGAGAAGTTCAAGGAGACGATCGCCACGCAGCATCGTTCCAACCTCATGATCGAGGAGCGCCATACCGACCAGCTCGACTATAACCTGGCCGTGGACGTTTCGCATCAGATCCGCAACAACATGCGCATCGTCGGCGGTGCCAACCTGCGCATCAACCGCACCTGGTACTACGACGAGGTGAAAGACCTCCTGGGCGGCGACTATTGGTACGACGTCGACAAGTTTGCTGAGCGCGACATGTCGCAGAGCGCGCTCAACTACCAGAACGACCTCGATTACTACCTCAAGACCGGGCACGCCCGCGTGGCCCGCGTCGGCGACAAGATCAGCTACAACTACCGCGCACACCTGCTCGAGAGCAACGCCTGGGCCGTCTACACCTACGGCGTCGGCGGTTTCTCGATGAACGTGGCCGGCAAGGTCGGTTATTCGACCATGCACCGCGAGGGTCTGTGGCGCAAGGGTCTCTTCCCCAACAATTCGCTGGGCGATTCCAAGAAGCTCGACTACCTCGTCTACAGCGGCAAGCTCAATCTGTCGTACCGTTTCTCGGGCGCCCATTCGCTCGAAGCGGGCGTCGTTTACATGCAGAACGCGCCCAAGTTCGCCAATGCCTTCGTCTCGCCCCGTACGCGCAACACGACCACGCCGGGCGTTTCGGCCGAGCAGATTTTCGGTGCCGATCTGACCTACAATCTCAATCTGCCCTACATCAAGGCCCGCGTTTCGGGTTACTACACGTCGATGCACAACCAGACGAAGGTCATCTCGTTCTATGACGACGTCGAGCGTTCGTTCACCAACTTCGCCATGAGCGGCATCGACAAGCGTTACTACGGCGTCGAGGCCGCCGTCTCGGTGCCCGTGTGGAACGGCATTTCGGTCGTCGGTGCGATCAACTGGGGCGATTACACCTACACCTCCAATCCCGACTTCGTACAGACGATCGACAACAGCGAGAAGATCGCCCGCGGCGACAAAGTGCTGTGGGACGGCCTGCACGTCGAGAGTTCGCCGCAGCTGGCTCTCAACGTGGGTCTCGACTACCGCGGTCCGCGCAACTGGTTCGCAGGGTTGAATTTCAACTACTACGACAAGCTCTATCTCTCGATGAATCCCTACTACCGCACTTCGCAGGCCACGCAGTACTATGCCAACATCATTATCAACGAGAGCCAGAAGGGTTCCGACATGAACGTCGAGGCGATGAAGGCGGCGGCCCGCGGCATTCGCGATATGCGCGCGCAGGAGAAGTTCGGCGGTTACTGTACGTTGAGCGCCAACGTGGGCAAGAACTGGTATATCCACCGTGTCTACATGCTCGGATTCAGCCTCGAAGTGAAGAACATCCTCAATAACCAGGACATCCGCACCGGCGGTTACGAGCAGATGCGTCTGCGCCGCGTGCGCACGCCGGAGGGCGTGAAGTTCTCGCGCTTCGATTCCAAGTATTTCTACATGCTCGGGACTACCTACTATCTGAACGTCTATTTCCGTTTCTAACCCCGAAAAGCGATTCTACTTACTATGAAAACCAATAAGATACTTCTGTTCGCAGCGCTCGCGTTCTTCATGGCCGGGTGCTACAACGACTTCGATACGCCGGCGCCGGCCAAGATATGGACCGACGAGGACATGCAGTTGGAGGGACTCCAGCCCATAACCATCAAGGAGGTGAAGGACAAGTTCATCTCTTCCGAATATTTCGGTTCGTTGGAGAATACCGGTTCCAACAACAGTTGGTCGGACACCAAGACCGTCAAGCTGGGTGCTCCCATATCGGCCGTCGAGGCGGAGTTCGAGACCGATCCCGGCAACCTGAAGTTCTGGAAGGAGGCCGCCGGCTACTATATCAAGGGCAAGGTCATTTCGACCGATTCGCAGGGCAACATCTACAAGTCGCTCTACATCGACGACGGCACGGCCGCCATCGAGCTCAAGCTCTGCGGTACGCTCTACACCACGTTCGACGTCAACCTCGACACGTTCGACAGCATGTGGGTCTACGTCAAGCTCAAGGATTTCTACCTGGGCAACTACCGCATGATGCTTTCGCTGGGCGATGCGCCCTCCAACGCCCTCAATGCGGGCCTGCGCGACCGTTACTATGCCAATTCCAACTTCGAGAGCCCCGATCTGTGGTGCAGTCTGACGAATCCCGCCTACAACCGCGTGCTTCCGGGCGAGCCCTGCAAGTTGGACGCAACCAACGTCAAGGAGGTCGATGCTTCCAACTACAGCCAGCTGGGCCGCGACGACTACGGCCGTCTGATGCGTTTCAAGGGGGTGAAAATCCGTTACGCCAACATCACCTACCAGGATGAGGAGCGCGATGCCGAGGGCAATATCGTGCGCGACGCCGAGGGCAATATCGTGTGGGGGGGCGAGCAGACGGCTCCGTCTTTCGGCACCAACAACGATCCCTTCCCCAACTGGATCGTCACCGATTCGGGTTCGCCGGTTTTCGGCAAGTGGTTCTATTGGGCTTACAGCCGCGATAATGCCAGTCTCTACGGTGCCGTGCTGATGACGCTCAACGACAGCGCTTCCGGATCGGCCGATCCGGGTGTCTATTCCATCCGTACGAGCGGTTATGCGCGTTTCGCCATGCAGCCCGTTCCGCGCCACGGTACGGTCGGCAACGTGTTGGGCATCTACAGCATCTATTCCACCCGTCTGAACCAGTACGCCCAGTACCAGATTACGGTCAACCGCATCGAGGACCTCGAATTCCCCGAGGAGTCGTTGCTCTCGCAGGAGTGGATCGACCACAATACGCCCGACGCTTCCTACAATCCGCCTGTCAAGGACGGCAGCGGCGAGTACGACGAGTAGCTCGAACCGTTTCCGGTTTCCCCGGTGCCTGTCCGGCACCGGTGGATTCCGGCCCGGCTCTTTGCCGGGCCGTTTTTTTGTCGCCAATTGTACATTGTCCACTGCCTGCATCGCTTGTGTCGCCGGCCGCTTATATCGCGCGAGCTGTCCACTCCTCTTCCTCTCTCGCTAATATGCTTCGGGGGCTCCAGCCCCTTCTCTGCCCCCCCCCTCGCTCCGAAGCGCCCGGGTGCTGCCCGTCCGTCCGGGCAGACCTTTTCCGCCGTTTGCGGGGCAAATGAACTTAACCCCAAGATGGGGCAATTCGATCCGGACATGTACTCACTCGGTCAGAAAGGTTGTGTGTTCTCGTCGTTGTCATATCTGTTAAATCTGCTACACGATTATATACCTTGTTGTACCAACAATGCTGTATGTAAATTGGTTTCTTACGGATTTCCGACAGAAGCCCCTGCCTGCGGGGTGGGGTGGGTCGGAACTTGAATACGCGGCCATAGCCGCGAGGTACAGCGGTCGGATTCTGGATGCCGGTCCAAAGACGCTGCTACATCAAAGTATATAGATGGGCTGCCAAATTATGCGCATTGGCCGTATGCCCGGTTCGGAGTTTCCGAACATGTTTTAACACGCTTTTCCCAATCGGATTAATATTGATTTTTATTTATAATGCAATAATGTATTAAATAATGCGAATCATAAATCACTATTTTAAAATATTGAAATAATTATTTCTCGGTCCGTTCGGCGGATCGGAAAAGAGTAGATAAAAATCTTTTTATTGTATTTTGTGGCATAAATTATTGTTTTGTAGATAGTTGTGTATTTTGTGGGGGGGGGTAGAAAAACATTTCTCCGGCGTTTGTTATTATCGTAGCTTTTTCATACCTTTACACTCGTTAATTCAAACTTTTACCCGCAGTTCGGTACAGATCGGTTTGCGAAACGATGCGTGAAAGGAATCCGTCTGTCGCCGGTTGATTCCCAGTGTTTTGCGTTGCTCGGGAGCGATTTGGCAAGTGCCTGGACTTCGTGTCGGGATTCGGGTACATGAAGCGGAATCCGTCGGCCGTAGCGCGTCGGATCGGTTTCGTGACGTTTCGCCGTACGTGCCTGCCGGGCTCGGGAAAAGAGGCTCCGATCGTGACTGGAAGGGAATAGAACCCATTTTTCGGCCGTGCGTTTTGATGCGGTACGAATCCGTTTCGGTCGGATGCTGCAGAGGTCGGGTGCCCGATCCGTAATGCGGTTCGGGTTCGCTCCAACCGTCCGAAGAAACGTATGGGAGCAGGAAAATCCGGCTGCAGCGCTGCGAAGCGCGGCTTTCGGTGCCCGCCGAGGGCAGACAGGCCGATATGCGTATCGGCAAGGAACAACTCAAAAATGCTTTTTCGGGAACGGCTTTTGTTTGGCAGCCGTTGCGGGAAAAGTTTTAAAAACGGAAGACGTCGATATGGATTTTATGATAAACAGGGATGTCTTTTTTCGAAAATTTCTGGCGGATCGCTATCTCAACGCGTGGCTGATATTGGGCTGCGACGTGGCTGCGTCGATCGCATCGTCGTTGACGGTGCTGCTGGTGTGCGACTTGTGGACCTATCATAGTTTCGGCCGGCGGTTCATGTTGCTGTGGATGCTCGGCGCCGCGCTCTTTTCGCTGTTGACGTTCGTGGCTTTCAAGACTTACCGCACCATCATCCGTTATTCGACGTTGCGCGACATCGGCGCGATCTGCTTGGCTGTTTTCGGCAAGGATGCGCTGTTGGGCCTGTTCTTGTGGCTGACCGGTTCCATCGACATGGCAATGCCGATTTTCATCGGAATTCTGTTCTGCGACGTGGCCATCACGATCTTCCTCCTGGTGCTTCTTCGCGTGGCGATGATCCTCGTCTACGACATCCTGAAAAAGCGCGTCAAGGAGCAGAACTCGCTGTGCCGCGTGCTCATCTACGGCAATAGCGACAAGTCGGTGGGCCTCGTAACGCGTCTGAGCCACTCCAGCCACTACCATGTGGCCGGTTTTCTCACCTATGGCAAGCATCTCAAAGGGCATACGGCTTCGGGGCGTCCGATCTACTATTTCAATACGGGCGAAAACCTCGATTATCTGTGCAAGCGTTATGGCATCGACGCCGTGTTGTTCGCCTACCATACCGATGCGCAGTCCGAGCAGCAGCGCCTGGTCAAGTATTGCCAGCAGTATGACATTAAGATGCTGATCGCTCCCGTGATCGACGAGATCGAGGGCGGCAAGCTGCTGAATCTGTCGAGCATCCGTAAAATCAAGATCGAAGATCTGCTGGGGCGTCCGGAGATCGAAATCTCGATGAAGGAGATCGTCGCCAACTTCAAGGACAAGGTCGTGTTGGTGACCGGTGCGGCCGGGTCGATCGGTTCGGAACTGTGCCGCCAGCTGGTGAAGTTCGGTATCCGCCGGCTGATTCTCTTCGACAACGCCGAAACTCCGTTGCACAACCTGCGCCTCGAGTTCGAGGACGAGCACTCCGATCTCCATTTCGTGCCCGTCATCGGCGATGTCCGCATCCCCACGCGGTTGGACTACGTCTTCCGCACCTACCATCCGCAGGTGGTGTTCCACGCGGCGGCCTACAAGCATGTGCCGCTCATGGAGGAGAACCCGTGCGAAGCGGTGCTGGTCAACGTGGCCGGTTCGCGCAACGTGGCCGACAAGTGTATCGAATACGGCGTGGAGAGCATGGTGATGATCTCCACCGACAAGGCCGTCAATCCGACCAATATCATGGGTTGCACCAAGCGGCTGGCCGAAATCTACATCCAGTCGCTGGGCTTGGCCGTCGAAAAGGGTGTCGTCAAGGGTTGCACCAAGTTCGTCACCACGCGTTTCGGCAACGTGCTGGGTTCCAACGGTTCGGTCATTCCCCGCTTCCGCGAGCAGATCGCTGCGGGCGGTCCCGTTACGGTGACCGACCCCGAGATCGAGCGTTTCTTCATGACCATTCCCGAGGCCTGCCGTCTCGTTATGGAAGCTGCGACCATCTCCAGGGGCAACCAGATTTTCGTCTTCGACATGGGCGAACCCGTCAAGATCGTCCATCTGGCCGAGCAGATGATCCACCTGGCCGGTTTCGAGGTCGGCAAGGACATCCGGATCGAGTATGTCGGCCTGCGTCCGGGCGAAAAACTCTACGAAGAGGTCCTCGCCAGCAAGGAGAATACGCTGCCCACGTCGCACGACCGCATCCGTATCGCCAAAATCCGCGAGTACGATTATGCCGATGCGCTCAAGGTCGTGTGCCGGCTGGAGGAGCTCGGCCGCGACGTCAATATCCCCGAAATGGTCCGTCTGATGAAGCGCACCGTTCCCGAGTACAAGTCCGAGAACTCCGCCTTCGAACAATACGACCAGGAGTTGATGCAGCAGTGAGCGGGGCCGGCTCCGGGGCAGAGATGCGGCAGGCGGCCCAACGGCCGGAACGATGAATGTCATTTGGCTTGAACAGCGTGGAATCCATCAGGGAATATATCAAACGATACAGGGTGCTGGTCGATAACTTCGGTTATCTGAGCCTGTTGCAGTTATGCAATTTGGTCATTCCGTTGATCACCTATCCCTACCTGGTCCATGTCCTGGGCGAGGAGACTTACGGAACGGTCGTCTACGCGCAGGCCATCGTGGCTTATCTGGCCATCTTCGTCAACTGGGGCTTCAACATCTCCGCCACCAAAAGCATCAGCATCCACCGCGACAACCCGGCGAAGGTCGACCGGATTTTCAGTTCGGTCTACATTGCCAAAACGTTCTTCCTGCTGCTCGTCTTCGGCGTGCTGTGGTTGATGTTCCTGATTCCGAACATCGGGCGCTACAAGTTGCTCTACCTGCTTTCGATGTGGATGTGCATCTACGAGTGGTTGTTCCCCGTCTGGTTCTTCCAGGGCGTCGAGCGGATGAAATACATCGCCATTTTTTCGTTTGTCGGGCGCCTCATTTTCATCGCGTTCATTTTCTTCCTGGTAAAGACCACCGACGATTACCTGTGGGTGCCGGTAATCAACGGCGTGGGGGCGATCATCACCTCCCTGGCTGCTATTTATATCGTCGTACATAAGTTCTCCGTCTCTTTCCGCTGGCCGTCGTGGCGGGCGTTGTTCTTCTATACGAAAGAGTCGACCAAACTGCTGATGACTTCCATCACCGGCATCGTCAAGGACCGCACCAATACCATAATCATCGGCAGTGTCCTCGGCATGTCCGAGGTGACCTATTACGACTTCGTCGACAAGATCGTGAACATTCTGTCCACGCTCTTCTATACGATCGGCAACGTATTGTTCCCGTATTACAACCGCAACAAGAATCAGGTTTTCATCCGGAAGCTGCTTTTCATCACCTCCGGCATCGGCGTGTTGATCTATTTCGGCGTCGGCGCTTTCCTCAAGCCTTTCATTCTCCTGTTTTTCTCGGCCGATATGGTGGCGGCCATTCCCATCTACTGGATCATGGGACCGCTTTTCCTGGCGCGCCATGTCAGCTATTATCTGGGTACGGTCGTGCTCATCAGTCACAACCACGTCAAGGAGGTGATCGTGAATATGTTCTACAGCATGCTCGTCTATCTCGTGGCCGTCGCTTTGTTCTGGAGCTCCGATTGTCTCAATATTTATACGCTGGCGCTCTCGTTGGTCGTCTCCGTGGTCTTCGAAGCGTGGCAGCGTGCCGTTTATTGTCGTAAATTCTACCTCTTATGATAGATCGGTTTCACAGATGGTTGTATAAACGGGCTTATCCCACTTTGAATGTGGGATATCACGTCTCTTTGTCCGGTCGCAACCGGTTCGGTGTGCAGACGGCGCTTTCCACCGGCGTGGTGTTCCGCGATTCGGAGTTGGGCGATTATTCCTACGTCAACTACCATTCGATCGTCCATCGCACCACGATAGGCAAGTTCTGTTCGATCGGTCCCAACGTCGTCATCGGACTGGGCAATCATCCCGTCCGGCGTTTCGTCAGCACGTCACCCAAAACATTTTTGCCGGGTCCCTTCTCCGACCGCGAGCAGTATGACCAGTTCCCGCCGGTAATCATCGGCAACGATGTGTGGATAGGAGCCAATACAACCGTCCTCAATGGCGTCAAAATCGGCGACGGTGCTGTGGTAGGGGCCAATTCGGTCGTGACGAAAGATGTGCCTCCCTACGCCATTTATGGGGGGGGGAACTTCTTCGTTTCCGTTTCGAAAAGGAACAGCGCGATTTTCTATTGGAGCTGCGCTGGTGGGACAAGGACCCGGAGTGGCTGCGTTCCAACAACGAACTTTTTTCGGACATTGACAAACTGATGGAAACTTATGGAGACTCCCTTGTTTAGCATATTCACCCCGACCTACAACCGTGCTCATCTTCTGTCCGGGGTTTACGATTCGCTTTGCGCGCAATCTTGCCGGGATTTCGAGTGGGTTGTCGTGGATGATGGTTCTGCCGATCGAACGGAGGAATTGGTACGCGGATGGATCGACGAGAAGAAAATAACGATCGTTTATGAAAAGCAGCCCAACGGCGGGAAGCACCGGGCTTTCAACAGAGGCGTGCAACTCGCCCGGGGAAAGATATTCATCTGTATCGATTCGGACGATTCCTATGTTCCGGATGCTCTGGAACAGATCGCTTCTTATTGGCGCGAGGTCGAAAATGATCCTCAGATCGCCGGTTTCAGTTGCCTGACGGCCGACCGGCAAGGGAATATCATCGGTACGCATCTGCCTGCCGATAGATTCGTTTCATCGCACTATGACCTCTATTATCGTTATGGTGTAAAAGGCGACAAAGGGCTGATTTACTATACCGATATTTTGCGGAAATATCCTTTTCCGGAGTTCGAAAACGAGAAATTCGTGACCGAGGCCGTGGTGCTGAACCGTATTTCTCGTCAATACAAGTTGTATTGTATCGATCGGGTCTTGTGCTGTGTTGCGTATCAGCAAGACGGTTTATCAAGCGCATATGCTTTGTTGTGCAATCGAAATCCCGAAGGTTCAGCATTGCATATGAACGAGTTGAATTGTTTTAAACAATCCTTCTTTGCCAGCGTTATAAACGCAGCCTTGTATGTGAAATACTGTTTATTGGCCGGTAAGAGTCCGAAAGTCATTTGGGGGGGGGCTATCAACCGACGATGGACCTTTGCCGGCAGTTTCATCTTGGGCTGGTTGGTCTTTTTAAGAGACAAGAACAAACGATGAAAAAGAGGATTCTGTTCGTAATCGACAATTTGAAAGGAGGCGGTGCCGAGAAGGTATTGATAACCTATCTCAGGTACATCGATACTTCGTTGTTCGATGTCGATCTGTTTCTTATCAACAAGGCGGGAATCTATCTCGAAGACTTGCCGTCTTATGTCCGTTTGCGCTGGGGATTCGTGGAGCCGCTCGGGATTGTTGGGCGGATTATGCGGCGGGTTTTCCTTTATTGGCCGGTGTTGTTCCGGCTCTTTTTCATCCGCGGGAGGTACGATGTCGAGGTTGCATTCCGCGAGGATAGTTCTACACGGATCGTTCTGAAGAGTTTCGACAGAAAATCGAAAAAGATAGGTTGGCTCCATACCGATCTCACACGTTTCGCTTATTATCCTACCACGCCCGTGAAGCGTTATCTGCGGAGTTTGAGCAAGTTGGATCATACGGTTTGCGTCTCGCACGGCGTTGAGACGATTTTACACAAACTGAATCCGCAGACAAAAGGCAAGACGTCGGTCATCTACAATCCGTTGGATGTGGAGACCGTCCGCATGCAAAGCGCGCTGCCGTTCGACGATCCGTTCGATCCGGCCGACACCAATCTGCTCACGATCGGGCGTATCGACGACGGCAAGAACCATCGTTTTCTGATCGAGTGCATGCCGACCCTGCTGGAGCGAAACCAGAACATCCGGTTGTGGATTCTGGGCGTGGGCGAGCGGACGGAGGAGCTGAAGCAGCTCTGCGAGGAGATGCACCTCACGGAGCACGTCCGGTTCCTCGGATTCATCAAGAATCCCTTTCCCTATCTGGCCCATGCCGATCTGTTCGTTTTCAGTTCGGTGTTCGAGGGGTTGCCTACCGTGTTGATCGAAGCGCTGATCCTCCATAAAAAGATCGTTTCGTCCTATTGTGTCGGCGGTGAAGAGGTGCTCGATTTCGGAAAATACGGCGTTCTGTCCCGTCTGGACAAAGATGAATATTGTTCCAAGGTGCAGCAGGTGCTCGATGGCGGATTGTTGCCGGAGGTGGCGTTCGAGGAGCGTATCGCGGATTTTGGTTTGGCCAACCAGTGTCGAATGTTCAACGATTTTCTGAATGACTAAGTTCTGCGTTTCCCGTTTTGCGTTCGTCCAGTTGATTCTCCTGCTGGTCTATGCGTTCCAGTGCATTCTGTTTCGGATTGCGGAGGTCGAGGATTCGTATGCGATATTTTTGCAGTACGAGTTGCTGGCTGTTTATCTGTGGTCTCTTTGGTCGGCTTCCAGGGAAACAGGCGTTCTCAATCTTTATGTCATGTTTCTGTTGACATTGGGATTGTTTCTCTATTCGCGCGTTTTCCTCGATATTTTCGGCTTATTCGAGTGGTATTGGGCTACCAAATGGACTGATTTCTATTTTCCGATACATACACGTTACCGAATTCTGTCGTTCCTGATCTGGACGTTGCTTTTCACCCACTTGGGAGCTTTGCTCGGAAAACGTTATCTGGAGTACAAACAGATCGAGTTCCCGCATTCGCCGTTTTTGGATAAGTTGTCGACAGCGTTGTTTTTGGTTGCTACGCCTGGAACATTCACGAAGTATATCATCGAGTTGAAATTTATTTTGTCACGTGGCTATTTGGCGGTGTATGACGGTAGTTTCGATGATATTTCATATCCTGTGTGGACGGCTGGTTCCGGGACTTTGATGGAGACAGCATATTGTCTTTTTCTGGCTTCCCGTCCTTCGAAAAAGAAGTTTTTCATCATTTCTTCCATTTTCTTCGTGCTCAAGCTTGCCGATGTGATGAAGGGTGGCCGATCGCGGCTTTTCCTGCCGGTCATCTTCCTGGTGTGGTATTACTATTCTTTTCTGAACACCAATTCTTCCGTTTCGCTGAAGAAAATTTTGCTATTCGGTCTGGGCGGTATCTTTTTCGCGCAGGTCATGGTGCAGTTCCGCATGGGCAACAGCATCGTTTTGGATAACATGGGGGATTTGGTGACCATTTTCTTCGCCCAGCAGGGCGTTTCGTTGCTGGTCCTGGGATATATGGTTTATTACGAGCCTCTTTTCATCAATCATGGCGTGCCCTATATCCTCTACCCGTTGGTTTTCTGGGACAGTTTCAACGGCCAGACGGTCGACTATGCGCAGAATACGCTCAGTCTGGGACATAAGTTGTCTTATTTCTTGTCTCCTGAAGCGTATCTCGACGGCGAAGGCGTCGGTTCGAGCCATATTGCGGAGTTCTGGGATTTGGGCTGGTTCGGAGCCTTGTCGATGTGTTTTTTGCTGGGGTATGGAATACGCTATTTCGAGAAGGCCGTAAGACGATCGCGGACGGTCATGTACCTTTCGTTCATACTCGTTCCTACGATAGTCTACATGCCTCGTGCTTCTTTCTTCCCCTCGTTGAAGCAGATTCTGGTCGCTTTGTTGTTCTATTGGGTTGTCGTTACCTGGTGGAACCGGCGCCGGCGCCGTGCGGAGGGCGATGTCGCTGCTGCTGCGGAAAACATGTTGAACCGATAAACGATATGCAGGCATGACGGATTTCAAGATTTCGATCATCGTACCGGTTTACAACGTCGAGGCCTATGTGGCGCAGTGCCTCGACAGCATCGTCGGCCAAAGTTACCGCAGCCTCGACATCATCGTCGTGAACGACGGTTCCACCGACGGTTCGCTGGAAATCGTTCGTTCCTACGAGGCACAAGATGCCCGTATCCGCGTCGTCGACCAGCCCAACCAGGGACTGAGCGCCGCCAGAAATGCCGGCATGGAACTGGCCTCGGGTGACTTCCTCTGGTTCGTGGACAGCGACGATTACATAGCGCTTGACGCCTGCGAGCGTATTGCTGAGGTTTTGCAGTCAAAGCCCTGCGATCTGTTGATTTTGGGGCGTTATCGGTTTTGGGAGGATGGTTCTAAGGTGTACGACCGGGTTTCTTGGGGCGAGTCTGTGCCCGATGGCCGCACCTATCTGACAGAGGCCGTGACGCGGGGTATCTTCACCGCTTCGGCTTGCAACAAAGTGGTCCGTACAGCCATGGTGCGGGAGCATGCGTTCCGTTTCCAGCGGGGCATCCTTTACGAGGACCTTTATTTCACGTTCCAGTGTTTGTTGCAGACCGGGTGCGTCGGTTTGTTGGAGGAGCCTTGTTATTTCTATCGGCAGAACCGGGCCGGCAGCATCATCAGTTCGATCAAGGAGCGGGACAAGGACGTGTTGAAAACGATCGGGTTGCTGGAGAATCATGCCGCGGCCGTCGATCCCGGGATGTTGGAGGAGCATAGTTTCAAGTTGCTGGTGTATAGTTGGGTCGCCAATGCCGTGTGCTTCAAGTATCCGCAGAAAAAACCTTTCAGCCGGAGGGCTAACCGCATCGTGAAAGATATTCTCCATGACGAGCGTTACCGGAAATACGTGCGTTACTTCGCAGGGTCGGCGCAGGCCGAATTCAAGTGGCGTTTGTCGGCTTGGCTGGCGCTGCATTGTTATCCGCTCTTCGTCGTTCTGATCTACGGTTTTTACAAATTCAAAAATATTTTCCGATGAAAAATATCGCCGTCATACTGGCCGGAGGAGTCGGCCGGCGTTTGGGCGACACGGTACCCAAACAGTTTCTCAAGGTTGCCGGAAAGCAGGTGATCGAGCATACGCTGGATGCGTTCCAGAACCATCCGCAGATCAACGAGATCGCGGTCGTCTGCCACTCCGATTTCGTGGCTCATATGGAGGGCATCGCCGTCAAGAACAATTATCCGAAGCTCAAGAAGATCCTCCACGGCGGGCAGGAGCGTTACGAGTCGAGCCTGGCGGCCATCCGGGCCTACGACGCTGCGCAGGACGTGAACCTCATTTTCCACGATGCCGTGCGTCCGTTGGTCAACGAGCGGATCATCTCCGATTGCATCCGGGCTCTGGAGAGTTACAAGGCCGTCGACGTGGCCATCAAGACCACCGACACCATCATCCAGGTCGACGACCGGGAGCACATAACCGGCATCCCCACGCGTGCGGTGCTGCGCAACGGGCAGACTCCGCAGGCTTTCAAGCTCTCGACGATCAAAAAGGCCTATGACCTCGCCTTGCAGGACCCGGAGTTCAAAACTACGGACGATTGCGGCGTCGTCCACAGATACCTGCCCGATGAGCCCGTCCACGTGGTCGAGGGCGAGCATTTCAATATCAAGCTCACCTACAAGGAGGACCTTTTCTTGCTCGACAAGCTCTTTCAGCTCAAAACCGCCGCCCAGCAGAACGAGTCGATTCTCCCGGAGGTCGTCGAGCGGTTGCCCCAGGCGGTGGTCGTGGTCTTCGGCGGCAGCTACGGCATAGGTCTCGACATCGTGAATATCTGCAGGAAGTACGGAGCGCGCGTCCATTCGTTCAGCCGTTCGCAGAACGGCGTCGATGTCTCCGATGCAAAGTTGGTCGCCGCTGCACTGAAATCGGTTTTCGAAAAGGAGGGCCGCATCGATGCCGTCATCAACACGGCCGGCATTCTCGACAAGGAGCCGCTGGCTACGATGTCCTACGAGGATATTTGCAAGAGCATAAATATCAATTACCTCGGTTCGGTCATCGTTTCCAAGGAGGCCTACCCCTACCTCAGGGCAAGCAAGGGCGCCTTGTTGCTCTTTACCTCCAGTTCCTATACCCGGGGACGCTCTCTCTACAGCCTCTATTCGTCGTCGAAGGCCGCTATCGTCAACTTCGTGCAGGCGCTGAGCGAGGAGTGGTACGATTGCGGCATCCGCATCAACTGCATCAATCCCGAGCGTACCAAAACTCCCATGCGCGTCCGTAGTTTCGGCAACGAGCCCGAGGGCACTTTGTTGGAGTCGGGTGTCGTGGCTACAGCTGCCATAAATAGTATTTTTTCATCCATGACCGGCGAGGTGGTCGACGTGAAAATCAAGCGCTGATGGCACGCAAGACCAACATTTTCGCTTTCGTTATCTCCATGATGAGGCGGCGCGGCCTTAAGGAGACGATGCTGAAGAATGCGGAGATTCTGTTCGGCTATCCGCTTTATTGGCTTTCGTATCTCTTTCCACGCGACCGGAACAGTTGGGTCGTCGGCAGCGAGAATGGTTTCGTGGGGAACGCGAAGTTCTTTTTGCTCGACGGCCGGACGCTCGCTTCCGGCAAGCATATCTGTTGGATATGCGCTTCGAAGGATGAGGTCGCCAAGGTCCGGCGTGTCTATCCCCGGGCCTACTGGAGATGGAGTCCCAAGGGTTTGTTCCATTCGTTGAGAGCCGGGGTGTATGTTTTTACCCACCATCTGCCAGACATCAATTTCTGGACTTCGGGTGGTGCTCGGGCCGTCAATCTGTGGCACGGTGTGGGGATCAAGAACATCGAGTTTCGGACTTCGGTCGGCAATGCGGGCAGGATTTACCGCGAGAAGAACCTGCTGGCCCGAATCTATATGCCGCATCTGTTCCGTCGCCCCGATCTGATGCTTTCCACTTCCCCCATGATGACCGGGCATTTCGCCGGTTGCTTCCGCGTCGCGGAGCAGGCTTGCGTGGAGGATATGTATCCCCGTTGCCGTCCGTTTTTCTGGAGTGCCGGCAAGTTGAAGGATTTCATCTACGCTTGCGAGGAAGCTCCGGTCGTGGAGTTGTACGAGAAAATGCAGCATTACGAGCGAGTCTATCTCTACATGCCTACCTGGCGTGAGGACAGGAGTGATTTCATCAAGTCATCGGGTATCGATTTCGCCCGGTTGAACCGGGTTCTCGAGCGGAAACGGGCGCTTTTCCTGCTCAAGCTCCATCCTGCCACATGCCTGAAAGTGGACCTCGAGGCTTGTCCCAACATCGCGGTCGTCGACAAGGATGTCGACATCTATTCCTTGCTTCCGGCTACCGACGTGTTGATTACCGACTACTCCTCCATCTATTATGATTATGTGCTCATGAAGGAGAAACGTATTCTGCTCTTTCCTTTCGATTACTCCGATTATGTTGCGCAGGACCGCGATCTGGCTTTCGATTTCGATACCTACACTCCAGGACCGCGGGTGCATACCTTCGAGGAGTTGCTGGACTATGTGGAGGACGAAAGCCGCTTTGTTGCCGATGACCGCAGGGAGTGGGTCATCGGGCAGTTCTGGGGCCGTACAGCGGAGAACCCCGACTGCAACGCTCTTATCGACAGAATCGATTCATTACCGTAGCCTATGAAAAAAGTTTTGGTTGTCAGTACGCGTCCGCCTTATCCGCTCCACAACGGTTCGGCCATCCGGACGTTTCAGGCCATCCGGTTCCTCAGCAGGATGTCTTATGACGTGGATGTCGTCTACCTCACTACCGAGCACGACAATCGCGCCACCGACGAAGGATTGGCGCCCTATTGCCGGAACATCCGTTGGTTTAAGGTAAGCCGTCTCCGCTCCTGTCTGGGCGTGTTGTGGGGTTTGTTGACAAACAGAAAACCGTTGCAGGTCAACTACTATTATTTCCGAAGCATCGAGCGGGCGATCGGACGCAGTGCTTCCGATTACGACTTGATCTTCTACAACAACATCCGTTCGGCTGAATATCTGAAGCATGCTCCGGCCATGAAGGTGTTGGATTTTGTCGATGCCATATCCATGAATTACGCGAAGGCCGAGTCCCAAAAGAAAGGTTTGTGGCACTATCTCTATAAGATCGACCATCGCCGGTGCCTCCGTTATGAGCGCGGACTTCTCGCGCGCATGCAGAAGTGCATGATCATTTCGGAGATCGACCGCGATTATATTCTTTACGACGGGTGTTCCTACGATATTTCGGTCATCGAGAATTACGTGAAAGAGTGCAACGATACGATCCGTCACGAGGCCGGCAACTACAACATTGTCTTCGTCGGTACGATGAACTACGAGCCCAACATCTCGGCCGTCGGTTATTTTGTGAAGGAGATTTTCCCCGCTGTTCAGCAGCGTTATCCTGGAGCGAAGTTTTATATTGTGGGCAATAAGCCTACCGAAGAAGTGCGGCGCCTGGCTTCCAATGCGGTCGTCGTCACGGGCTTCGTCGAGGAGGTCGCTGCCTATCTGATGCGGTCGGCCGTCGTGGCGGTCCCCATGATCTCGGGCGCCGGAATTCAGAACAAAATTCTGGAGGCTATGTCTATGGGTGGGTGCGTCGTTACCACTCCTATCGGTTTCGAGGGCTTGTGCAGGGAGGAGGGAGCGCCTTTCGTAGCTTCGTCGGCCCGGGAGATGATGGATGTCATTTCCCGATTGTTCGATTCTGCAGATTTGCGGAGTTCAGTCGGTAGGCAGGCCAAAGAGTATGTCCGGAATCATTATTCCGAGGAGGTCCTGTTTTCCAAATTTCGGGACTTTATTCAGCAATAGTCATTTCAAAGAGTTGTCATGAATTTACGAAACATTCCTTTCTCGCCGCCGGATATTACGGAGGCGGAGATCGCCGAGGTCGGCGAAGCCTTGCGTTCGGGTTGGATCACCACTGGTCCCCGCACCAAAGAGTTCGAGAAGCGGATCGCCGCCCGGTGCGGCACTTCGCGTGCCGTGTGTCTCAATTCGGCGACGGCCTGCATGGAGCTGGCCCTGCGGGTGTTGGGCGTCGGTCCCGGTGACGAAGTCATCGTCCCGGCCTACACCTACACAGCGACGGCCAGCGTCGTGCACCACGTTGGTGCCCGCATCGTGATGGTTGACACGGCGCCTGGTTCGTTCGAAATGGACTACGACCGTTTGGCGGATGCCATCACGGAGCGTACGAAGGTCATCATTCCGGTTGACCTGGGCGGCGTGGTGTGCGATTATGACCGGATTTTCGCCGTCGTCGAGAGTAAACGACCTCTTTTCCGTCCTGCTAACGATATACAGCAGGCTTTCGGCCGTATCGTCGTTCTGGCCGATGCGGCCCATGCTTTCGGGGCCGAGCGCGGCGGACGGCCGTGCGGTGCGATCGCCGATTTCACCTCTTTTTCGTTCCACGCCGTCAAGAACCTCACTACGGCCGAGGGCGGTGCGCTGACATGGCTGCCTGTCGAGGGAATCGACGACGAGCGCATCTACAAGGAGTTGCAGCTGCTGTCGCTTCACGGTCAGAACAAGGATGCGTTGGCCAAAACGAAACTCGGTGCCTGGGAATACGATATCATCGCGCCCAACTTCAAGTGCAACATGACCGACATCATGGCGGCGCTCGGTTTGGTGCAGCTCGACCGTTATCCGGAGCTGCTGCGCCGGCGCCGGCAGATCATCGAGACCTACGACCGGGCTTTGGAGGGCTGCAACGTGCAGGTTCTGAACCATTATGGTCCGAATCACGCTTCGAGCGGCCACCTATATCTCGTGCGACTGCTCGGTCGTGATGTCGCTCAGCGCAATGCGGTCATTGAGCGGATGGCCGAACGCGGCATCGCCTGCAATGTCCATTACAAGCCGCTGCCCATGATGACTGCCTACAAGGCTTTGGGCTTCAACATTGCGGATTTCCCCAACGCCTACGATCAGTATCGCAACGAGATTACGCTGCCGTTGCACACGCGTCTGAGCGATGAGGATGTGGAATACGTCATCTCCAACTTCGTGGAGATCATCTCCGAATAGGCGGGCCGTGAAACGGATTTTCGACATCTTGGCAAGCGGAGCGGGACTCCTCGTGTTGAGCCCTGTGTTCGCGATCGTTGCGCTTTGGATCAAGTTCGATTCGCGCGGTCCGGTGTTCTACCGTCAGACGAGGGTAGGGCGCCATAACAAGGATTTCGGGTTGCTGAAGTTCCGGTCGATGGTGGTCGGCGCCGACAAAAAGGGGCTTATCACGGTCGGCGGCCGCGATCCGCGCGTGACCCGTTCGGGTTACTTCATCCGCAAATACAAACTCGACGAACTGCCGCAGCTCGTCAACGTGTTTTTGGGCCACATGAGCCTCGTGGGGCCCCGGCCGGAGGTGCGCAAGTATGTCGATCTCTATACGCCCGAGCAGCTTCACGTGCTGGATGTGCGTCCCGGTATCACTGATCTGGCATCGATCCGTTATCGCAACGAGAACGAGTTGTTGGCGCAGGCCGATGATCCCGACCGGTATTATGTCGAGGTCATCATGCAGGACAAGTTGCGCATCAACCTGGAGTATGTCGCCTGCCATTCGTTCTGGTACGACTTCAAGTTGATTTTCATGACTTTCCGCGAGATCGTGACCAAGTGATCGGTCCGGCACCCCACAGATGATAGCAGTACACCCCGAACCAAAGTTCGGGGTGTACTGTGTTTGGTAGGAACGCTTGCGGCATGTAGGACAGCCCCTCCCTAAGCCATCGTCGAAGGTGCTAAGCATGCCGGTTTCTCTGTGTCCGAGTAGCTCTACGGATCGGTAGTGTGTCCCGGCAGCTCCGGTCCGGTATCTTTAAGGGACCTGTCGCCCCGTTGCTCTTGTTCGGCATTCGTGCGATTTCGTGCAGACGGGGTCTCCGGTCGGCGCGTTTCTGCTTCGGCCGGTCTTGTCCGTAGTCGGTTGCAGGAGTAGGCTGCTTGCAGGTGGTTGCGTTTGGTGTGCGGCGATTGGGTGGGGCCGTGCAGGCAGCGGTACGAAGCGTTTCTTTTCGGGGTTTCCGGGCGGGTTGCGCCGAAGACAAGTTGCGGCAAAAAATACGACCGCCCCTTGGGGCGGCCGTATCGTATGCGGCTGAGCTGATGTTTATTCCGCCTGTGCGGGACGCATGACGACCTTCACCAGGTTGCCGTCGTCGAGCATCTTCTTGGCCAAAGCCTGTACATCGGCGTTGGTGAGCTCGCGCAGGGCCTTTTCGTAGTCGGCGAGGTAGTCGGCGCCGTTCGTGTACTTCGTCTGTACGTAGCGCATCCAGCTGTTGTTCTGCTCCAGGCTGTTCTTCCAGCTCTTGAGCATGAACTCGCGGTTCTTCTCGATGTCCTCGGTCAGCGGGCCTTCCTCGGCGATCTTCTCGATCTCCTTCATCACGATCTCCAGCAGTTCGTCGGCCATCTCCTCGTTGGTGTCGAAGACGATGTGCATCTTGTAGGTCTCGTTGGGCAGGTACTCCGCAGAGCCGTAGGTGCTTACGCCGTAGGTGCCGCCCTTCTCCTCGCGGATCGAAACCAGATAGCGCGAGTCGAGCGCCTGCGTGAGGAACGTAAGGGCCAGACGGTTGGTGAAGTTGTAGGGCATGTCGCCCGAGAAGAGATAGTGTACCGAAACCTTGGGCTGCTGCATGGCGAACCGGAAGTTTTCCGTCACTTCGCCCTTGACGGGAGCGGCCTTGTCATCGACGGCCTGCATCTTTTTGCCCGTTACGGGCAGTGAGCCGATGTATTTCTCCACCAGCGGCTTGAGCGTGTCGAGGTTCACGTTGCCTACGAATACGAACGTGAAGCTGTCGGCACCCGGGAAGAGTTTCTCGTGGATGGCGGGCAGGGTCTCGAAGCGGAATTCGTCGGTCATTTCGGCCGTCGTCATCCGGCGGCGTGGGTTATGGCCGTAGGCTGCATCAATGAAGTGCTCCTCCATGACGAAGTCGGGGTTCGTCTTGGCGTTCTCCAGCTGCGAGCGGATCATCTTCATGAGCGTGTTGTAGTCGGTCTCGTCGAAGCGGGGCTGCGCGAAGTTGAGGTAGAGCAGCTGGAGCATCGTCTCGATGTCTTTGGGCGAGCAGGCGGCGTTGACCGTGCTGAAGTAGTTGTCGACATCAATGTTCACCGAGGCCGTGATGCCGGCCAGCTGTTTGCGCAGCTCAGTCGACGAGAACTTGCCGGCGCCCGACATCGAACGGATGACCGGAAGGAATTCGGCTACGGGCACCTCTTCGTCGGAGAGCACCGAAAGGCCGCCTTCGGCAATGGCGTTCATGCGTATTTCGTCAGCTTTGAAAGTCGTGGGCTTCACGACGACCTTCACGCCGTTCTTCAGCGTCCAGACCGTCGTGCCGTAGGCTGCATCCTCTACCGTTTTCTTTACCGGCGAGCCCTTCAGCTTGAGCCCTTCGGGCAGCAGGGGTTCCTTCACGGTGGTGTCTTCATAGGGCTGCAGTTCGGCGGTCATCACCTTGTCGCGGATGGCCAGAATCTCCTCCTCGGTCGGCGTCTCGATGCCCTCCTTCTCCGGTACGGTGACCGTGATTACCTGGTTGTTCGGGGTGATCAGCTGCCGGGCAACGGCGTTGACCGAATTGAGGTCCACCGACACGATCAGCATGCTGTCGATCTGCCACTCCGTTTCGGCGGAGGGGATCGGCGTGTTCTTGCTGAAGTTCGAGAGGTAGCTGCGCACGAATTCGTTGTTGGTGCGGTCGTTGCGGTTGGTGTATTTCCGCTCGGCACGGCGCAGCAGGTCGGTCTGCGCACGTTCGAATTCGCCCTGCGTGAAGCCGAAGCGGCGGACTTTCTCCATCTCGGTGCAGAGCGCTTCGAAGCCCCGCGGGAGTTTGCCGTCCTGCGTCACGGCGATGAAGGCCGTGAGGTTCATCGTCGGGATGACGCCCAGAATGTCGCCGCAGTCCATGCCGGCACCCAGGAACGGAGCGTCGGGCTGCATGGCGATTTCTTGCAGACGGGCGTCCTCCATAGCCGATATGTAGGCTTGGATCACATCGAGCGTTTCGGCCTGCACGGTGTTGTTCATCTCCTTGGGCAGCGCCGGGCGCTTGATAAAGATCTGGGTGCGCGAACCCTGCATCTCGGGATCGGACAGAATGCTGACGATGGGTTTCTCGTTGTCGGGCACGACGATCGTCTCCTTGTGCGAGGCGTCGGCCGCCGGTGCGGGGATGTCGCTCATGAGCTTCTTCACCTTCGCTTCGATCGTGTCGACGTCGATGTCGCCCACGATGATGACGGCCTGATAGTCGGGACGATACCACTGGTGGTAGAAGTCGCGCAATGCCTGATGGTCGAAGCTCTTCAGGTAGTCGAGGTAGCCGATCAGGTTGCGGTGTTCATACTTCGAGTCTTTGCCCAGAGCCTTGATCAGGGCCATCGTCGAGCGCCACGAAGCACCGTCGCGCGTGCGCAGCTCCTCGCAGATCACTCCGCGCTCGGCGTCGATCTCGTCGCCCTCCAGAGCGATGAAGTGCGACCAGTCGTGCAGGATCAGCAGCGCCGAGTCGATGACCCCTTCGCGGGCCGTCGGCACGTCCTTGATCTGGTAGGTCGTTTGGTCCCAGCCGGTCGATGCGTTGAGGTTGTAGCCGAACTTCACGCCTACGGTCTCCAGGTATTCGGTGAGCATCTTGCCCGGCAGGTTCTTCGTGCCGTTGAAGGCCATGTGCTCCAGAAAGTGGGCCAGACCCTGCTGGTTGTCGTCCTCCTGGATGGCGCCCACGTCGTGCAGGATGTAGAAGTCGGCCTGCCCCTTGGGCTTCTCGTTGTGGCGGATGTAGTAGGTCATGCCGTTCTCCAGCGTGCCCGTGCGTACCGCTTCGTCGGCCGGAATCGGCATCATCGGCTGTGCCGCCGTGCTCCCTGCGACGATCGCCGCCAGGAACAATAACATCAGTTTTTTCATACGCATTATTTGTTTGTATTACCGGTTGTCGGCTTCGGGAGCTTCGGGGCGGTATTCGATGATGTCGCCCGGTTGGCATTCCAGCTCGCGGCAGATCGCTTCGAGCGTCGAAAAACGGATGGCCTTGGCCTTGCCGTTCTTGAGGATCGAAAGGTTGGCGGGCGTGATGTCCACGCGTTCGGCCAGTTCGCCGAGCGACACCTTGCGGCGGGCCATCATGACGTCGATGTTGATGATTATAGCCATCGCCCCCCCCCTTTCGTAATAGTATAAGTTGCAGTTGTCATGTTGCTTTCAGATGGTCAGTTTCTGTTCTTCGCTCAGGTTCCGTCCGATGGCGAACACCTCGGCTGCGAAGATGATCAGGATGCCGATGATGATCGTCGAGTAGGAGAGGTGGAACGCGGTGTCGACGGTGTATTCGCTTCCGGCCAGCAGTTCGGCGGCGCGCGAATTCATCGTCCAGTCGACGATGCTGTCGGTCAGTTCTGTGACGATGGCCAGTCCGCCGATGGCGCGCAGGTACCAGATGTTGCGTTTGCCGAGCGTGCGTTCTTCGCGTATCGAGCGGCGCACCGAGTTGATGATCAGGAACATCAGCGCCACGATGGTCAGGTAGGCCACCAGCGTCAGCATCACCGACGCATAGATCCAGCCGCTGCCGCCCAGCGAGCGGAACGCCAGTCCGACGATCGAGGCTCCGGGCGCTTCCTGCTCGACCACCATCCCGATGTTGCGGATTTTGGTGCCGATCTTCATGTCGGGTGCCGTCGGCAGTTCGATGCTCGTTTGGGGTCCTTCTTTCACCCGGATGTTTTCGAGCATGTAGATCAGGCGGGGCGTTCCCGATCCCCAGTTCTTGGCCAGGTCCATGCTGATTTCGTCGCCGTCGGCATAGCCCTGGCTGAATCCGGGCAGGAATTCCAGTGCGAGCCCGGCTACCAGCGCACCGAAGAATGCGATGTAGATGATCAGCAGCCGCTGTAAAAACGGTCTTTTGTTTTGCATCTCCGTTGGTTCGTTTGTCGCCGTGCCTGCCTTTCGGGGAGCTTCTCCGTCTCCCCGTCGGGCCGCAGCGGCATTCGTTACATGACAAAGGTACGATTTACTTTCTGAAAAACAAATAATATTTATCGTTCTACGATAAAATATGCTGTTTTTGCGCCGTTGCATCGTTTCAGGCCCGGGCCGCTTCGGTCTTCTCATCGGCAGCGGCGTGGTTGTCCGCCGCACCGTTCGTATTATTTCCGACCTGCGTATGATTGCAGTCAGTCCGGATTGCTATTGTGAACGCTGTTTTCTGTTGTCGTTCAGTCGCGCTCTGTACGCGGAAATCGCACTGAATGGATATAAAATTTGGCCGTTTGCGGACGAATCGTTATCTTTGCGGCCGATGTTGAACCTTTCAAACGATGGAAAGGGCGAGATCATGACAGAATTACAGTAACATACCGCATCGGGGAGAGACCGGCGCTTCCGTTGGAAGAGCCGCTTCGCTTACATTCCTTTCTTGATCATCGACTGTCCGGCTTGTTCGGGCAGTGCGGTGCATTGATCCCCACATCTTCTTTTTTATATTTTTTCATTTGATTCGTCGGGACGGATGCGTCGTTCGTGTGCGCTCCGTTCGATCGGATCGAACCATTGCGATTATGGGCAATATCAAATCCAGGGAGCTTGCACGCATAGGCTACCTGGACAACATAGCACGGTCGTTGGCTGTGCAGCTTGCTGCCAGATGGTGCAAGCACGATTCTGCGGAAACCGTTTTGAGAACGTTGGAGGACATCGCGCGCAATCCGCAGCGCTATATCGACGATGTCCGATGGAGTAAATTGGCCCGTCATTTCCGTCCCGAGGAAGCGCTCGCGGAGTCTTTCGGCCTGCACCGGGAGTCGTTGCCTTTCGCTATCTTCGGGGCCGGGAACATCGAGCCTCTCGCCGTCGAGCAGATGAGGATGGCGATGCGCCTGCCGATTTCGTTGGGCGGCGCGTTGATGGCTGACGCCCATGCTGGCTACGGACTTCCGATCGGCGGTGTCCTTGCAACGGACCATGCCGTCATTCCTTATGCTGTGGGTGTCGACATCGGTTGCCGTATGAGCCTTACAGTTTTCGATGCCGACCCCGATTATCTCCGGCGCTATCGTGATCAGATCGTGCGGGCTATGCTTTCCGAAACCCATTTCGGGCTCGGCATTCCGGCGACTCGGCATGCAGAGCACGGAGTGCTGGACAGACCGGAATTCGGATCTACTCCGTTGTTGCGCCGGCTGCACGGCAAGGCGGTGGCTCAGCTTGGTACGAGCGGCGGCGGCAATCATTTCGTCGACTTCGGCGAAATAACGCTGCCCGAAGGCAACGCACTGGGTCTGCCGGCCGGCCGCTATGTCGGCCTGTTGTCACACTCTGGTTCCCGGGGCGTGGGTGCCGACATTGCTGTCCATTATTCGGCCGTGGCGCGCGAAACCTGCAAATTGCCGCGCCAGGCGGGCCATTTTGCTTGGTTGTCGCTGGATTCGGAGGCCGGGCAGGAGTATTGGTTGGGCATGAATCTCGCCGGCGATTTCGCGCGGGCCTGCCACGAGGTGATCCATGAGCGCCTCGGCCGTCGGCTGGGACTGCAACCGTTGGCGAATGTCAACAACCATCACAATTTCGCATGGCGCGAGGAGATCGCTCCGGGCCGCATGGCTGTCGTCCACCGCAAGGGTGCCACGCCGGCTGCCCAGGGCGAGTTGGGCATCATTCCGGGCAGCATGGCATCCGAAGGGTTCATTGTGCGCGGTCGCGGGTGTGCTACGGCGCTCTGTTCTGCTTCCCATGGTGCCGGTCGCAGTATGTCGCGGCAAGAGGCGCGTAATACGGTTTCAAACCATGCTTTGCGGAAGATGTTGGCGGAATGCGACGTGACGCTGTTGGGCGGTAGCCCCGAGGAAGCCCCTGCAGCCTACAAGGAGATCGGCAGCGTGATGGAAGCACAGCAGGATTTGGTATACATTGAGGGTGTGTTCGTCCCTCGCATAGTAAGAATGAGTCATGAAACAGTTTGAAAAGATATATTTGCAGATTACCTCGGGCCGTGGTCCGGTAGAGTGCTGCCGCGCAGTGGCGCTGGTATTGAAGAAAATCCGGGAGGCGGCGGAGCGTTGTGCGCTCCGCGCCGAAATAGTCGATGTGCAACCCGGCCCGGTTGCAGGAACGTTGCTTTCGGCCACGGTCGCCGTGACGGGTGATTGCGTGGGCCGTTTCGTCGATGACTGGCGCGGCAGTATCCTGTGGGTCGCACGGAGCATCGACCGGCCTCACCATCCCCGCAAGAACTGGTTCGTGGGTGTCAATGCCTTTGCGGTGGAGGAACTTACCGATGTGCGCCCCGACGACATCCGCTACGAGACCTTGCGGGCTTCGGGGCCCGGTGGTCAGCATGTCAACAAGACCGAGTCGGCCGTGCGGGCAATCCACCGGCCTACTGGCGTGAGCGTTGTAGCGGCCGACGAACGGTCGCAGTGGCAGAACCGGCAGCTGGCCCGTGAGCGGTTGCTGCTCCGACTCTGGCTGCTGGAAGAGGAGCGGCGGCAGGCCCGCGAGCAGGCCGTGTGGAACAACCATAACCGGCTTGAGCGGGGCAATCCGGTAAAAGTGTTCTGCGAAACGTTCTGAATCCGGCTAAATTGCCTATCTTTGTAGAAGGAGAGGCTGCGTTGCGGCAATTCCGCATCGAATGCGCCTGCGGCCCGGCCTACCTTCTTCTATCCTTTGAAACCGGAATCTATGAAAGCTGAAAAAACGTTGTATCGCTATCGCGTCGAGCCGCACGAGGTCGACTTCACCTTGCGCGCTACGATTCCTGCGCTGGGCAGCGCTGTGCTCAACACCGCCGGGGCCGATGCCCACGGCAAGGGCTTCGGGGTCGATGCGCTCAGTGCCGGCAACCGTTCGTGGGTGCTCTCGCGCATCGCTTTCGAGTTCGACAGCCGCCCCCGGCAGTACGACGACTATACCATCGCCACCTGGATCAGCGACTACGGACGTCTGCTCTCCACCCGCAACTTCACGCTCTGCGATGCGGCAGGCCGCGAGTTCGGCCGCGCCGTGTCGCAATGGGCGATGATCGACCTCGGGAGCCGCGCGGCCGTCGACCTTTCGTGGGTGGGCGACGCGCATGCCGACGCCATCGTCGACGTGCCGCCTCCCGCCGAAAAGCCGCGCAAGATACGGTCAGTGACTCCCTCCGAGCGGTACGAGCACCGCGTGGTCTACAGCGACATCGACTTCAACCGCCATGTCAACACGATGCGTTACATCGAAATGATGCTCGACATGCTGCCCATCGAACGGCTCACCGACGGGGCGCCCATGCGCCTCGACATCCATTTCATGAAGGAGTGCCGCTACGGGCAGACGCTCACCGTCGGAGCCGAATTCCGCGACGACGGGGCTCTTTTCGAGATCATGAGCGACGAGGGCGCCGTGGCCGTTCGCGCTGCGATCGAGTGGAAATAGTCGTCGGGGCGAAGCGGCTGGAACGGGTTTTGCACTGCGCCTGCAAAATCCCTTTTCATCCATGGAGACCACCGAACTCAAAACCAAACATCAGGTCAGCATCGACCTGCTGAACGACGCCGTCGGCAAGGAGATCGCCGCGTCGCTCCAGTACATGTATTTCCACACCCATTTCGAAGATGCCCGCTATCGTTATCTGTCGCGCATCATGCGCGAGATTTCGATCGCCGAAATGCGCCACATCGAGGAGTTCGCCGACCGCATCCTCTTCCTCGAGGGCGACGTCGACATGAACGCGGCGTTCCGCACGCGGCAGATCACCGACGTCAAGGAGATGTTGGCTTTCGCCGTGCAGCTGGAGCAGAGCACGATTGATTCCTACAACGAGGCTTCGCGCGTGGCTTCGGAGCACAACGACGCCGTCACGCACAAAATGTTCCAGGACATCATTGCCGAGGAGGAGTCGCACCTCGATACGTTCCGCACCGAATTGCAGAATCTCACCGACTACGGCGAGGAGTACCTGGCGCTCCAGTCCGTTGCCGCAAGCAAGCAGACGGCCGGTGCGCTGCACCATTCGCACGGCGAGGAGTAGTCCGGAACGCAAACATCCGGAACGGCTGCTCCCCGCAACATCTGTTCTCCGACCCTGGCTTTCGGCAGAATGACGGGGCGGACGGTTGCGCCCGGATCGGAGATGCCGTTCCTCTGCTGTCGAAGCATCGAAGTGTAAGGTCAGGGCCGGAAATTATCGGGATTCCGACATCGGAGTCCCGGTTTTTTTTTGTATATTCGCTGAAAACAATGGATATCATGATGAAACGACTCTTCCTGCTTCTCCTTTTAGCTGTCACAGCATCCGGTGCTGCGGCGCAGACCGATTCCCTGCCGCCGTTTGATGCTTTGCTCAACCGTGCTCGCGAGTTTGTCAAGCAAGGCGATTACGCATCGTGCGTGAAGTGTTACGAGGAGGCCGAAAAAGTTTTTGCCGAGTTGCCCGATTCCCTCCGCACGCAGTTTTCCGATGACGGGGAGCTGTTTGGCGGTTTTTATTACAACAAAGCCTGCTACCTCTCGATGGCCGGACGCCGCAAGGCCGCTGTGGGGACGTTCGAACACTATGCCGACCGGGTAATCGGCCGCGAAGAAGTCGATTTCCCCTGGATATGCCAGGATTCCGACCTCGACAACATCCGCTCCGACAAGCGGTTCCGACGGGTTCTCGAACGCCTTTCGCAGTACGGCGACTACAAATCGGTTCTGTGCAGTGCGGCTCCTTACCGGGCCGACAGCGTCGATACGATGCCGCGCTTCCGCTACGCTGCGCCCAACGACCGCAATCTGGTGCGCCTGCGCTGGAAGTTCGATCTCGACAGCATCGCCGGGGCCGGGGATGAAATATCGAAGATACTGAATCTGATGACCTGGGTGCACGATGCCGTACGCCACGACGGCGGCTCCGACAACCCCTCGGAAAGGAATGCCGAGGCGATGATCGAACTTTGCCGGCGCGAGGGCCGGGGTGTCAATTGCCGCATGCTGGCCCAGATTCTCAACGAATGCTACCTGGCCATGGGCTTCAAGTCGCGGTTCGTTACCTGCATGCCCCGCAAGTTGTTCAACGATTGCCATGTTATCAATGCGGTTTATTCCGCGACGCTCGACAAATGGGTGTGGGTCGATCCGACGTTCAATGCCTATGTCATGGACGAGAACGGCACCCTGCTTTCGATTGCCGAGGTGCGCGAGCGCCTGCGCGACGGACGGCCGCTCGTGCTGAACGAGGATGCCAACTGGAATCGCAAGGAGGCAGAGACCAAGGAACATTACCTCGATTATTATATGGCCAAGAATCTTTATTACGTGGTCTGTTCCGAATGGAGCATGTACAACACCGAAACCCGGTGTGAGGGCCGGCCCAGGATGTCCTATGTCGCTCTGGTGCCCGAGGGCTTCCGTCCCGACGAAAGCGCGGTGCAGCTGACGTCGGACGACCGGCGGTTCTGGCAGTCGCCCTACGAAGAAACGAATTGATTCCACTCTTTCTATGAAAATCACGATTCTTGGCCCGGCGCATCCCTACCGGGGCGGTCTGGCGTCGATCATGGAGACGATGGCCCGTGTCTTCCGGCACCGGGGCCACGAGGTGAAGATCGACACCTTCAGCTTGCAGTATCCCTCGTGGCTCTTTCCCGGAAAGAGCCAGACGGTCGACACGCCGCCTCCCGCCGACCTGCGCATCGAGCGCAGCGTGAATACGGTGAATCCGTTCAACTGGCTGCGTGTCGGGCGGCGTTTGCGGCGCGAGCGGCCCGATTTCGTGCTGCTGAAATACTGGACGCCCTTCATGGCGCCCTGTTTCGGGACGATCGCCCGGCTGGCCCGCCGCAACGGCCACACCCGCGTGCTGTGTCAGATCGACAACGTCGAGCCGCACGAGCACCATTTTGTCGACCGGCCTTTCAACCGCTATTTCCTGCGCTCGGTCGACGGGTTCGTCTACATGTCCGAGCAGGTGCACCGCGAACTGGCGGCTTACACCGATGCTCCGGCGCTCTTTTCGCCGCACCCGCGGTTCGAGCATTTCGGTGAGCGGGTTGCCCGCAGCGAGGCCTGCGTGCGCCTGGGACTCGACCCGGCGAGCGGCTATGCGCTTTTCTTCGGTCTGATCCGCGATTACAAGGGGTTGGATCTGCTCCTCGACGCGTGGGCGAAACTCCGGCGCGAGGGGCGCATCACGGACAGGAAACTCATCATCGCAGGGGAGTTCTACGCTTCCAGAGAGCCTTATCTGGCGCAGATCGCCGCACTCGGGTTGCAGGACGAAGTGATTCTTCACGACCGGTTCGTAGCCGATGCCGAGGTCAAATATTACTTCTCGGCAGCCGACTGCGTCGTGCTTCCCTACAAGACCGCCACGCAGAGCGGCGTAACGCAGATCGCCTACCAGTTCTGTACGCCGATGATCGTCACGGCGGTCGGCGGTCTGGCCGAGATCGTGCCCGACGGGCAGGTGGGGTATGTCTGCCCGCCGACTGCCGAGGGTGTGGCCGATGCCATCGAGCGTATCTACCAGCCCGGTGTGTTGGAGCGTTTCCGGGAAAACTGCCTCGAAGAGCGCAAGCGTTTTTCGTGGGAGGAGATGTGCAGCCGCATCGAGGAGCTCTACGGGCAGGTGAAGTAGGGCGGATGTGTATTCCGTCGCCTGCATCCCGCTTCATCCCGCTTCATCCTACGCCATCACAGCATTTGCATCCCGGTGCCCGCATTCGTTCGGTGCTTTGCGTCGCAGGCTGGTTGTGCGTCGGTTGCGGCTTTTCCGGTCGGACAGCAAAAAGCGCCGGCGATCCTTGCAACGGATCGCCGGCGCTTCTTCATTTATTAAGTGTAGCTTGGGCTACTTCTTGATGTTGGGCAGTTCGAGCCCGTAACCTTTCTTGTGGTCTTCGATCTTGAGATAGAAGCTGATGATGAAAGCGGCCACGCCGAACGACGAGAAGATGATCATCGGCATCGTGTAGCCGCCCGTGGCGTCGAGCACCAGTCCGATGAGCAGCGGCACCAGGCAGAGCCCGATGTTCTGAATCCAGAAAATCACGCAGTAGGCCGAGCCGAGGATCTTTTCGTCGATGATCTTCGGAACCGAGGGCCACAGCGCTGCCGGCACCAGCGAGAACGACACGCCGAGCGTCACGATCAGCAGCAGCGCCAGTCCCTGCGAGGGGAACATCGGCAGGATGAAGGCGAAACTCAGGTGGCAGCCGATCATGATGATGGCTCCGACCATCAGCATCGTTGCGCCCTTGCCCTTGAAGTCGAGCAGCGCGCCGAGGAACGGCGTGAGCACCATGGCCAGAATGGGGAAGCAGCTGAACAGCCGGGCCGCCGATTCGGCGTCGATGCCGAGCGTCACTTCGAGGAAGTTGGGTGCGTAGCGCTGGAACGGGAAGATGGCCGAGTAGTAAAGCACGCACAGCAGCGCCACGAGCCAGAACATCTTGCTGGTGAAAATCTTGCCGAGGTCTCTGAGGTGGAATTCTTCGTCCGACGACTTCTCCTCTTTCATTTCGCCGGCGGCGATCAGCTGGCTGTCCAGCTTCCGGTCCATGAAGACGAATACCGTGTAGCTCAGCAGGCCGATGACGAGCAGGGCCGTGCAGAACGCTACCGGAGCCACGATCGACTGGTCGTAGCGGTTCGAGATCATCGGCGCCAGCCACATCACGGCGAAGACACCCAGTCGGGCGATCGCCATTTCAAGCCCCATGGCCATGGCCATCTCCTTGCCCTGGAACCACTTGGCGATGGCTTTCGAGACCGTCGTGCCGGCCATTTCGCAGCCGCAGCCGAAGATCATGAAGCCCAGCGATGCCATCTTCGCGCTGCCCGGGAGCGCCGTCCACCAGCTGTCGAGCCACGCGCAGAGCTCCGTGGTCTGGAACCAGTCGGTGATGCCCACGAACTTGATCGTGGCGCCGGCCACCATCAGACCCGCCGACAGCAGGCCCGTGAAGCGGATGCCCATCTTGTCGAGGATGATGCCTGCGAAGATCAGGAAAAAGAAGAACACGTTGAGGAAGTACTCCGAGGCGGCATAGGTGCCGAACGTGGCGCTGTCCCAGCCGCGCGCCGATTCGACGAGCGACTTGAGCGGCGACATCACGTCGACGAACATGTAGCCGAAGAACATCATCGACGCGATCAGCACCAGGGCGGTCCAGCGCACGAAGGCCGAATCGTTGAGTTTTCGTTGGATAGTTGCTGTCATTTCTTATCGTTTTTTTTGAGTTAGTTTTCCGTCCGCATGCGTTGTTTCAGCACTTCGTAGGCTTCGTCAATGCCCAGTTCGCCCGCTTTCGAGAGGTCGAGGCAGCCCTTGCGCGTGTCTTTCATGAAGAGCTGCACGATTCCGCGGTTGTAATAGGCTTCGGCGAACCACGGGTTGAGTTCGATGGCCTTGCTATAGTCTTCGAACGCTTCCGGCAGGCTGCCCGACAGGGCCCGCAGGTTGGCGCGGTTGTAGTAGGCGTGGGCGAAGTCAGGGCAGAGCTTGATCACCTTGTTCAGATCGACGATCGCCTCGTCGTAGCTGTACGTGCGTTTGGTCGTGTTGTTGAGCCGGTTGGCCGGGTCGGAGTCGATCGTTATGCGCTGGAACGAGTTGTCGATCGACGAAATGAAGTCGATCATCTCCGCGCGCGTGGTCGAGCGGTTGAGGTAGAGGAACGGGTTGGTCGGGTTGAAGTCGATGGCCGCCGAGAAGGTGTTCACCGAGTTGGTGTACTGCTTGATGAGCGACTGCGTCACGGCCCGTTCGAAGTAGAGTTCCCACGTCTGTTCGCCGTTCTTGAGCCGTTGCGCCAGGTTCTTGTCGAGCATCATCAGCGTGTCGGGCGCCAAGTCGCTGACGCGGCAGGTCAGCTGCAGGCGGGGATTGCCGATCCGGCGCTTGAAGTCTTCGATGCGTTGCAGGTGGTAGCGCTCCACCACGGGCATCGTGTCGGGCTGCACGAGCGAGAATTTGAAGAGCGGCAGCAGGCGCATCTCTTCGCGGGAGCTTCTGCGGCCCGCGGCGGTGTCGAAGCTGGCGCCCGAAAGTTTGGTGTCGAACGACAGCAGCCGGTCGAAGTGTTGCGTCGTGTCGGCATAGATCGAGTAGGTGCTGTCGGTCAGCCGTGCACGGTATTCGGCGATCTTGCGTTGCGCCGTGTTGCGGTCGGCGCGGGCTCCCCGGGGATCGCGCAGGAATTCGCGCAGCCGCCCGCGATAGAGATAGGCCGTGGCGAAATCGGGATAGAGTCCGATGGCCGTCGTGTAGTCGGCGACGGCCTTTTCCAGATTGCCCAGACGGGTGTGGACGCCGGCGCGGTTGAAGTAGACCAGCACGTTGCCGGGTGAGTAGTCCGCCACCCGGTCGTAGTCTTCCAGCGCCCGGTTGTAGTCGCCCACCTGCGTCCGCAGCATGGCCCGGTTGAAGTAGGCCAGCGAGTTGAGCGAGTCGAGCCCGATCACGCGGTCGAAATCGGCCAGCGCCCGGGCCGGCCGGTTGGTCGACGAGTAGACCAGCGCCCGGTTGAAGTAGGAGAGCAGGAACGTCGAGTCGCATGCGACCGCCTTGTCGAAGTCGGCTTTGGCCTCGGGGTAGCGTTCCTGCCGCATGTAGAGTTCGCCGCGGTGGTTGTAGCTGCTCGGGTTCTCGCGGTTGGTGCGGATGGCCGTCGTGAAGTTGTCGTAGGCGCGCAGCGTGTCTTTCAGATTCAGATAGCTCAGGCCGCGGCAGATGTAGGCGTCGGCCACCTTGTTGTCTTGGCGGATGAACTTGTCGAAGTCTTCGATGGCTTCGCGGTACTGGCCGTTCAGCAGCCGCGTCATGCCCCGGCTGTAGTAGGGTCCCGGCAGGTCGGGGCGCAGGTCGATCGCTTCGCGGAAGTCTTGCAGGGCGTCATCATAGTTGCCCAGGCGCGAGCGCGTCACGGCCCGATAATAGTAGGCTTGGGTGTAGACCGGGTTTTTGGCGATGGCCATCGAAAGATCGGCTTCGGCACCGATCAGATCGTCGAGGTTGTATTTCGCCACGCCGCGCAGGAAATAGCCTTCGTGGGCATCTTCGTCGAAACGCAGCAGCGTGTTGAGCGTGCGGATGGCGGCCTGGTAGTCGTTTTCCATCACGCAGCGGCGCCCCATCCAGAAGAAATACTCCCGGTTGTACTGCGCCCGGCTCTCCGCCGCGCACAGCAGCGCTGCTCCCAGCACGATTCCTGTGATCCACTTTCGCATCTCGTTCCTTATAACGCGCTTTGCATCCGTTTTATTTCCTTGTCCGGTCCAATCGCATTCTTAATCGTTCTTTTTTAAGCAGGTTTTCTCGCCTCGGCATAGCCCGAACAAGTTCGGCTCTGCCCTCGGCTTATCGAAAACGTTCCTTACTCCTGTTCGTACCCGAACCGCCGCAGCTGCCGCGGGTTGTTGCGCCAGTCGTCGTTGACCTTCACGAAAAGTTGCAGGAACACCTTCTTCTCCAGAAATTGTTCGAGGTCTTCGCGCGCCGCCTGGCCCACGCGTTTGAGTTTTTCGCCCTTGTGACCGATCAGAATGCCTTTCTGGGAGTCGCGCGACACGTAGATCGTCGCCGCTATGCGGTCGATGGCGGGTTCTTCCTTGTAGCTGTCTATCTCAATTTCGCAGCAGTAGGGTATCTCCTTGTCGTAGAAGCGCAGGATCTTTTCGCGGATGATTTCCGACGCGAAGAAGCGCAGCGTCTTGTCTGTCAGCGTATCTTTCGGATAGAAAGCCGGGCCTTCGGGCAGCAGCCCGAGGATGGTTTCGAAGACTCCCTCGATGTTGAACTTCTCTTTGGCCGAGACCGGCACGATCCGCGCTTCGGGTAGCTTCGCATGCCATTGTTCGACCAGTTTTTCCAGCGCTTCGGGCGTCGAGAGGTCGATTTTGTTCACCACCACGATCGTCGGGATGCCGCTCCGGGCGATCTGTCCGACGATCTCTTCCGAGCGGTCGCTCTGTTCCACCGTGTCGGTGACGTAGAGGATCACGTCCGCGTCGGTCAGCGCCTCCGTCACGAATTTCATCATCGACTCCTGCAGCTTGTAGTTCGGCTTCAGGATTCCCGGCGTGTCCGAGTAGACGATCTGGAAGTCGTCGCCCGAGACGATGCCCATGATGCGGTGGCGCGTCGTCTGCGCTTTGGAGGTGATGATCGAGAGCTTCTCGCCCACCAGAGCGTTCATCAGCGTCGATTTGCCTACGTTGGGATTCCCGATGATGTTTACAAAGCCCGATTTGTGCATGTCGTCGTGAGGTTTTATCCTCCAAAGGTAGGAATTTATTCGGTTTTTTCCTATTTTTGTCACGAAACCCCTTAATCCCGATCTGCCTATGGTAGTATAAAAGTCGAATCTCTGAATCTGCATTCTGTGCCGTCTCCGCACGAAAAGCGCCGGCACCTACATATAAAAAGCGCATCGGCTTTTCTTCTTACGACAGAAAATTGGACACTTTCTAACAAGTAAGGAATTAAAGTTGATGCTCGTGCTGTTTTTCGGCGCGGGCATTTCTTTTATCCTGCTTGTGGGTCGTCCAATACCTCTGTCGTGGATTAAAGAATTTGTCCGCGTTTTTTATATTCAATTATCAACAGTTACAAAATCAATCAAAATGAAGAACAAAACTTTTTATTCATTATTTTTCAGCGCAATAGCTATTCTTTGCAGCAGTTGCGCGTCAACTCGGCCGGTGACGGACAATATCATCCGGCAGGTCGGAGGAACCGAGCAGTTGGCCAATTTTCAGTATTATATTTCTCGGGACATTGTTCTGAAAAAAATGGATCAAGAAACGGATGGACGTGTTCAAAAAGGAGGTGCAGCCCAAATTACCCACACGACCAAAAAAGACGAGATTGACATCAAAAAATCAACGCATGGCGTGGTTATCGGCTATGCTTATTCCCCCAGTCTCAAAACGAATATTTTACGAGTCGCATTCGGAGATGATGACAATTGTTTTTTACAATTCGCTCATATCAACAAGACGCATCCGGATACGCCTTATTATTTGATTAAAAATAATGATTATCAGGGTATTCTATATGGTGGTACCGTCTATGATTATTCTTCTCCTGAATCTTTTGCGCTCTTGAGAAAGATAGGAATAAGCAAGAGGAGAAACCCTTATGGAGATACTCCTATATTATTGATAAAATTAAAAAGAAGTCATAACATGATTTCTACGAAACGAACAGAAAAAGGACGTAGAGTCGGGAAATGATTTTCGACATGAAAATCGGCACGAAGAAAACTTCGTGCCGATTATTTTAAACAAGAAACCCGAAAATTTTACTTACCGCCTCATCATGCCGCCCGGGAATTTGGGCATGCGGAGATTGCCGCCCGCCACGGTCTTCATCATCTTGCGCGTCTGCTCGAATTGCTTGAGCAGACGGTTGACGTCGGCCATCGTCGTGCCCGAACCCTTGGCGATGCGTTCGCGGCGTCGGGCGTTGATGATCTCGGGGTGCGAGCGTTCGTCGGGCGTCATCGAGCCGATGATCGCCTCGGTCTGTTTGAATACGTCGTCCGGTATGTCCACATCCTTGAGCGCCTTGCCCATGCCCGGGAGCATCGAGGCGATGTCTTTCAGATTGCCCATCTTCTTCACCTGCTGGATCTGCGCGATGAAGTCGTTGAAGTCGAACTGGTTCTTCACCAGCTTCTTTTTCAGCCTGCGGGCTTCTTCTTCGTCGAACTGCTCCTGCGCGCGTTCCACCAGCGACACCACGTCGCCCATTCCCAGGATGCGGTCGGCCATGCGTTCCGGATGGAAAACCTGCAGGGCGTCCATCTTCTCGCCGCTCGATATGAATTTCAGCGGTTTGTCCACCACCGAGCGGATCGAGATCGCCGCACCGCCGCGCGTGTCGCCGTCCAGCTTGGTCAGCACCACGCCGTCGAAGTCGAGGCGGTCGTTGAATTCCTTGGCCGTGTTGACGGCGTCCTGACCCGTCATGGCGTCCACCACGAAGAGCGTTTCCGAGGGGTTCACCGCCGCCTTGATGGCCGTTATCTCCTGCATCATCGCTTCGTCGACGGCCAGGCGGCCGGCGGTGTCGACGATGACTGCATTGTAACCTTTCTGACGCGCATGTCTGATGGCGTTCTGCGCGATCTCCACCGGATTGTTGTTGCCTTCCTCGGTGTAGACTTCCACGCCGATCTGTTCGCCCAGCACCTTCAGCTGGTCGATGGCCGCCGGACGGTAGACGTCGCCCGCCACCAGCAGCACCTGGCGGCCTTTCTTGTTTTTGAGCTGCGCCGCCAGTTTGCCCGAGAACGTGGTTTTGCCCGAGCCTTGCAGACCTGCGATCAGGATCACGGCCGGCGTGCCCTCCAGGCGGATGTCGGTCGCCGAGCCGCCCATCAGCTGGGCCAGTTCGTCGCGCACGATCTTGGTCATCATCTGCCCCGGCTTCACGGCCGTCAGCACGTTCTGACCCAGCGCCTTCTGCTTCACCGTGTCGGTGAACGACTTGGCTACCTTGTAGTTGACGTCGGCGTCGATCAGCGCACGGCGGATCTCCTTGAGCGTCTCCGCCACGTTGATCTCCGTAATGCGGCCTTCGCCCTTGAGTATCTTGAACGACCGTTCGAGTTTGTCTGTCAGGTTTTCAAACATGGTTTTCCGAATTTGGCAGCACAAAGGTAAGCAGAAAAACGTATCCCTGCAAGCCCGGCCGCCTGCTCGCGCGCAGGAGGCGGATTGCGGCCCGGTTTCCGACTCCCGTGTGCAGCCGTCTTCTGCGCTGGTTTCCGATTCCCGTGTGCAGCTGGTTGGGGCGGCTTCCGACTTCTGCGTACGGCTCCGTCCTCCGCTCCGGTTCCCGGCTTCGCTGCCTTTACAGCAGTCCTGCTTCGTAGTAGATCACGATCTGTTCGATGATGCGATCTTCGCCCTCACGGTCGTACTCCGACTTGAGGTCCTGCCCGAAGATTTTCGACACGCTCTGCCAGAATCCCGCCACGAATCCGCCGCGGAATTCGCGCAGCACTTCGTAGGCGGTGTATTCCGTTTCGCGGTCGATGAGTTTCAGCAGTACGCGGCCCTGCGTGCGGGTCATGTGTTTCAGCACGGGCGTATATTCATCCTTGATTTCGCGGTAGAGTTGTCTGATATAGGCTTTCTGCTCTTTTTCGGTCGGCAGCCCGGCCAGCCGCGCTTCCATCTCGGCCATCTTCGCCTTGGCCGTCTGCGCAATGGGGTAGACTTTCTTCACGGCGTCGACCAGCCGGCGGTAGCGGCGCAGGTCGGCCGGACGATGGAAAACCGGCACCGTCACGATATGGACCAGCGGCGTCGAGTCGCCCGCTTCGACGAGCCACTCCTGCCCGAGGTAGCCGCGGCCTCCCTGCGCCCGGGCTTCCGGAACCGCGGCGCACAGGATGCACAAAAGCCCAAGCAACTTTTTCATACTCCGTGAAAATCCTTATCTTCGCACAGTCGTACGGCGCACGGGCAATGCCGGGTCCGGCCGTTGCCGCGCCTTATGCAAAGATAAGCATTATCATTCTATATTCGATCAAGCATCATGTTGGAAAAAGGAGTCGCGGCACAGAGCCGCACGACGGTCTGCGAAGCCAATACGGCCGCAGCGATGGGTTCGGGCGACATGCCTGTTTTCGCCACGCCGGCCATGGTGGCTCTTATGGAGAATGCGGCCATGCTGGCCGTGGCCCCCGAGTTGCCCGAGGGGGCCGCTACCGTGGGCGCCGAGATGAACGTTTCGCACATCAAGCCTTCGGGATTGGGTGCCGAGATCGTCGCTTCGGCCGTCGTCACGGCGGTCGAGGGGCGCAAGATCACCTTCAATGTCGGTGCCCGCGACGCCGACGGGATGATCGGCGAGGGCACCCATGTCCGCTTCATCGTCGACCGGGAGCGCTTCCTCGCCAAGTTGAAGTAGCGGACGCTACCAGCCCGCCAGGTGCTGGAGCCAGATGGCCAGCAGGCCTGCCGCATAGCCGGCCAGCGCCAGGGGCGTGATTTTGCGCAGGTACCAGCCGAAATCGATCTTTTCGAGCCCCATGGCCACGACGCCCGCCGCCGAACCGATGATCAGCAGGCTGCCGCCCACGCCGGCGGCATAGGAGAGCAGGTGCCAGAAGAGTCCGTCGGCCACGAAGTTCTGCATGAAGGCCGGGTCGGCGCTGGCCGTTGCGCCCGCTGCGTCCGCTACGGGGTACATGCCCATGCAGGCCGCCACAAGCGGTACGTTGTCGACTACGGACGACAATATGCCGATCAGTCCGGCGATCAGGAAAGGTTCGTGCAGGTGTTTGTCGAACCATTGGGCCATGTCCGTGAGGATGCCTGCGCTCTGCAGCGCACCGACCGCCATCAATATGCCCAGGAAGAAGAGAATCGTCGGCATGTCGATGTGTTTCACCACTTTCGATACCCGGTTCTGGATCGACGCCTCCATGTCGCGCCGCCGGTCGTAGAGTATTTCGGTCAGCACCCAGATGGCGCCCAGCGCGATGGTCATGCCCATGTAGGGCGGCAGGCCCGTCGCTTCCTTGAACACCGGCACGAAGAGCAGCCCGCCTACGCCCACCGTCAGAATCAGCCGGCTCATGCGCGGCTCGACGCCCTGCGGCAGTTCCTGGGGTGCGGCTGCGGTGTCGGCGGTTTCGCCCTTGCCCACCAGGCGGCAGGCCAGGGCGGTGGGGACCGCTACCGAAAGCAGCGACGGCAGAATCAGGTTGGCCATCAAGGGGCCGGCTGCCACGTTGCCGCGCATCCAGAGCATGATGGTCGTCACGTCGCCGATGGGCGACCAGGCGCCGCCGCTGTTGGCCGCCAGGACGATCAGCCCGGCGAAGACCCACCGGTCGCGTTGTTCCGGGACGATGCGCCGCAGCAGCATGATCATGATGATCGCCGTGGTCATGTTGTCCAGCACGGCCGACATGAAGAAGGTGACCAGCGCCAGCAGCCACAGCAGCCGGCGTTTGTTGCGGGTCCGGATGCGCGAGGTGATGACGTTGAAGCCTCCGTGGGTGTCGATCAGGTCGACGATGGTCATGGCGCCGATCAGGTAGATCAGTATTTCGCACGTGCTGCTCAGTTGTTCGGCGAGCTGCGTGCCGGTCTGCGTGCTGCCGCCTGCCAGGCTGAAGAGGGCCCAGAGCGCGCCGCACATGAGCAGCGCAATGGCCGATTTGTTGACGTTGATTTTGTGTTCCAGCGCGATGAGCAGGTAGCCTGCGCAGAAGAGCGCGATCATGGTTGCGATCATGGTTCAGAATTTCAGAGGTGTGTGTTCCCGGGTGCGCCGCTTGGATATTGCGTTTTTTTTGTTTATCTTTGTCCCGCTTTCGAGCGAACGATTGAGCTGTGGTGTAATGGTAACACAGCAGATTTTGGTTCTGTCGTTCCAGGTTCGAGTCCTGGCAGCTCAACCACTCCGAACAGAAGCGGAGACCTGCAAAGGTCTCCGCTTCCGGTTTTCGGGCAGGCGTATCAATAGTTCTTCTTGCCCTGAAGACGGTCGGTCGCCGAGTCGACGGCGTGGCCGATCTTGTCGGTGGCTTTGTCGACGCCCTGTTTTATGTTGTCGCCCATCTTGCGGCCGGCTTCGCCCACGCGGTTGGCGGCGTTCTCAACGCCGTTTTTCATCTTGTCGACGGTCTTTTCCGTCTTGTTCTTGTCGCAGTCGGTCGCCTTGTCCAGTTTTTCGGCAAAGCGGTCGGCGGTCTGCCGGTCTTCCCAGCTGTTTTTCGTGTCGTTCATTTCGTTCGTGTTTTTCATTGTTCAACATGTTTGCGTCGGGTGATCATCGAGACGATCCACAACAGGATGACGGCGCCGGCCAGGGCCGTAAGGAAACTGCCGAACGTGCCGACGGGAATCCATCCGAACCACGAGAATATCCAGCCGCCCAGCACGCCGCCGATAAGTCCCACGATCAGGTTGATGACAAGTCCCGAGCCGTCGCCCTTGACGATCAGGTTGGCGATCCATCCGGCCGCCAAGCCGATCAGAAGATACCATAAGAAATACATAATCTTTCGTTTTTTACATGAACGGAAGTACACACAGCAAAATCCGTTCCCCAATTTGCAGGAACGGAAAAGTCGCATGGGGCGAACGGTCGTTTGCCGGGTTTTCGGGGCAGCTTCGCGCCGTGCCGCAGGGACGTTTGCCGGCGGCAGGCGATTTCGCCGCGGCTCTGATAAACAGCAGCAAGCGCGGCACCCGCGGTGCCGCGCTTGGCGTTGATGCTGCGCCCGCCGGGAATGAACGGCCGGCACGGCGTTTTTTGGGGGAGCGATCGGGGTTACCGGTCGGCCTGCATGCTCTCCAGTGCCCGGGCCAGCTGGTCGGGACACGAGGTGCCGCGGCCGCGGCAGTCGATGCCTTTGAGCCGTGCGACGGCTTCTTCGGCCCGCATGCCTTGCACCAGCGCTGCAATGCCTTGCGTGTTGCCGTGGCAGCCGCCGGCGAATTCCACGCTGCGGATAACGTCTCCTTCGAGTTCGATCTCTATCTGCTTCGAGCAGGTTCCCACGCAGGGATAGGTCAGTTTTCGGGTCATAGTGTCGATATGCGTTGTTTCGGAGTGCGAAGGTACGAATAAGCCGAGCGCAATGCCAAATTTATTGGGGCATTGCCGAGGCGAAAGTATCTAAGATGAAGTCAAAGATAGCAATAAGCCGGCGATTATAAAAGTCTTTTCGTCGGTCGCGGCGCTTTCCGCCGGTTGCCGTTCCCTTCTCGGGCCGTGCTGCCGTTGCCCGCCGGCTCGTCGCAGGGTACAGCCGTCACATAAAACGGGGAGCGTCCATGAAAACGCTCCCCGTCGTTGCTTGCGGCGCGCCGCAAAGGGCTATTTCTGCTGGGCGGCGCTGTTGTCGGCCATGATCATGTTCTTGTCGATGCGCAGCGTCACGTTGCTGTCCACTTCGATCAGCAGCGACGTCTCCTTCACCTCCTTCACCGTGCCGTAGATGCCGCCGGCGGTGATCACCTTGTCGCCTTTTTTCAGGCCTGCGCGGAACTCCTGCATCTGTTTGCGGCGCTTGGCTTCGGGGCGCCACATCAGCAGCCAGATGCCCACGAACATGAGTCCGATCATGATGAAGCTGCCGTACTGCTGCAGCCAGCTCACTTGAGGTTCGGCCGGTACGGCGGCCTGAAGAAAATCGATCATAGTAGTGTTCTGTTTTTGGTTTTCACCGACAAAGGTACACAAATTCGGCCAATCGGCGAAATTCTTTTTCGTCGGATCGTCCGTTCGTTTCGTCCGTTCGTCTGTTGCGTGGACGCCGGGCGTCCGTTTTTACCGCCGCATCGAGCAGGGTTGTTCCAGGGCGCAGGCTTCCAGCAGCGCCGTGTCGCGGAACAGTTCGGTAGTGGGCCCGTCGGCCGCCACCGTGCCGTCGCGCAGGATGATCGTGCGCGGACAGAGTTCCGCCGCCATCTCCAGGTCGTGCGTCGCCACCAGCATCGTGTGGTCGAACCGGCGGAGCAGTTCGATCGTCTGGCGCCGGGCGCGCGGATCGAGGTCGGAGGTCGGTTCGTCCAGCACCAGCACCGCGGGTTCCATGGAGAGCACCGTGGCGATCGCCACGCTCCGTTTCTGTCCGCCCGATAGCCGGTAGGGCGATTTCTTGCGCAGATGCGATGCTCCCACAGCTTCGAGCGCCGCCGCGACCCGCCGTTCGATCTCGTCGGGCGTCAGTCCCATGTTCGCTGGGCCGAATGCCACGTCTTCTTCGACCGTGGGCATGAAAAGTTGGTTGTCCGGATTCTGGAATACTACGCCCACCGTCTGCCGGACGTAGGACAGCGTGCGGGGCGTCAGTCCGACTCCGCCGATCACCACTTCGCCCTGCGTGGGCAGGAGCAGCCCCGCTGCGTGCAGCAGCAAAGTCGATTTGCCGCTCCCGTTGGCTCCCACGAGCGCCGCCTTTTCGCCGTGGGTCAGGCGCAGCGTTACGCCCCGCAGGGCTTCGCAGCCGTCGGGATAGCGGTAGTGCACCCGGTCGAAAAGCAGGTAGTGGTGGCTCATGGCAGCAGTCGTGTCAGGGTTTCGACGGGGCCCGTCAGCCGCGCAAGCAGCAGCGCCGCACCCCAGACGGCAAGAAAGAGCGTGTCTTCCTTTTGCCAGCGGTTGCGCGTACTTATGCCGTCGGGCAGGCGCCCCTTGAATCCGCGCGCCAGCATGGCCCGGTGGATCTGTTCGGCCCGGTCGCAGGTGCGTACCAGCAGTTGCGCCACCAGCGTGCCCCACACCGGAAGCGGAAAGGAGCGGCGGCCGAAACTGCGCGCTTCGCGCGCCCACGACAGCCGGAGCGCTTCGTCGAGCAGCAGATGCAGGTAGCGGTAGACGAAAAGCAGCTGCACGGTGAAAAGATGCGGCACGCCCAGGCGCTGCATTCCCCGGCAAAGTTCGAAGAAGCCGGTCGATCCGATCAGCACGAGCAGCGCCTGCATCGAAAGCATTCCGCGCAGCAGAATCGACACGAAGACAACCCAGCCCTCGGTGACGGCAAGCGTGCCGATGCGCAGGGCCGGTTCGTGGTCGCAGAACAGGTTAAAAACGCCGATCAGCGCCGCGAACGGCACCACGTAGAGCGAGCGCCGGAGGATCGTTCCGTAGCGCATTCCGCCCAGCGGGGCCGTCAGCAGCGGATAGAGTGCGAAAAGCAGGATTTCCGAGAGTCTCGTCAGAGGTACCGAAAGCATCGTTGCCAGAAATACGACGGTCGTCAGCAGTTTCGATCTCGCGTCGAGCCGCTGGAGCGGGGACTCCGTCCGGGCGGAGTTTTCCAGCGCTTCGAGTTCGCAGAGGGCGTATTGAAGCCGGTTTTTCATGCTTGCCGACGTCGGGTGCGCAGGAGCCGCGTGCCGCCCCAGGCGGCCAGCAGGATGACGCCGCAGCCCACCAGTCCCGCGGCCGAGGTGTCGTAGTCGGGCAGGGCGGCCGTTCGTTGCTGGAGTGCGGCCGCCGTGCGGTGGGCGCCGTCGGGCTGCGCTTCTATTTCCGGGTCTGCGGCCGTCCGTTCGATCGACCACTCCAGTCCGTCGGGCCGCGACGAGGCGATCCACGAAAAGGAGCCGCCGACAACAAGGGAGGCCAGGGCGATCGCAGCCAGCGTTTTTCCGGTTTGTTTTTCGTTGCGTCGTCCGGCGAGCAGTTCGGGACGGTAGCGTTGCACTGCGCAGAGCACCGTTCCCGTCGCTATGCCTTCACCGATGCCGATCGCCAGGTGGATGGGCAGCATGAAGAGCAGAAAGCGTCCGAACGGCAGGGCCGTGATGCCCGAAGCCACCGTCTCGGCGGTCACCGCCAGCGCTCCCAGTTCGAGTCCCGCGACCGATGCCGCCAGCGAGGCGGCGAAGATCCGGCCGGGCGACGTGCTGCGGCCCGCGATCGGGCGGTAGACGAGCGGATAGGCCGCCAGGCACGAGAGCACCGCCATGTTGAATATGTTGCAGCCCAGCGCCAGCAGGCCGCCGTCGGCGAACAGCAGGCATTGCAGCACCAGCACCGAGGAGAGGGTCAGCAGCGCCGCCCACGGCCCCAGGATGGCCGAGAGCAGGATGCCCCCGACGATGTGGCCGCTCGACCCGGTGCCCGGCACGGCGAAGTTGATCATCTGCGCCGCAAATACGAAGGCGCCCGTCACGCCCATCAGCGGGACGATGCGTTCGTTCGCTTCGGGCGCTGCGTGCATCCCCGATGCGGGACGCAGTTTGCGCAGCGCCGTGCCCAGCAGCAGCAGCGAGGCGGTGCCCGCCACGGCGGCTACCGTCGGCGAGACCAGAGCGTCGGACATGTGCATGGTCGGTTATTTTTGCGTTTTTTCGATCGGCCGGCGCGCCAGGTGGGTTTTGTTCGCCGGGTGCCAGTTGGAGTGGTCGGGGTGTTCCGTACGGTCGAAGCGGATAAGCGGCAGCAGGAAGAGCCACGTCGTCAGGCAGAAGGGCGCGGTCAGCGTCGGAATGCCCAGCGGAGCCAGCATGACGTTCATGCCCGCCTGCACGAAGACCGTGACGACGATGCCGATGAGCGCCCATACGGCCGAGCGCTGCCCCGGTTTGTAGAACACCGTTCCCAGGGCGATGGCCGTCAGCACGGGGCTGAATCCGTAGAGCCCGCCGGCCACGTTGACGCCCGACGCTCCGAAAGCGATCGCCACCACCAGCGCCGCCGCCGAGCCGATGGCGGCCCACAGTGCAGCGCGGTAACTGCTCATCCATAACCCGATAAGGAAGAAAAGCCCCGTGACCCACGAGTCGACCAGGAAGACCTGCCCGACGCCCTTGAGCCAGTAGACCGCCAGATGTCCGAAGCGCAGGCTCTCGTCCGTCGCGAAAAGCGCCGGGAGCGTCGGTTCCGACAGGTGGGTCGGCGGCATCCCGTGCATGGCGCGTGCGGCCAGCAGGAAAAGCCAGGTGCAGAAGACGAAGGGGAAGGTCAGCGAATTGACCTTCCAGGGGGCCATCACGTTGTTGAATCCGGTGCGCACCCAGGTGGTCAGCGCGGCGCAGAGCACCAGCGCCATCCACATCCACACGGTGTTGCCCAGGAACGTGGGGAACGCGCAGCCCACCAGCACGCCGTTGAAGCCCCAGAGACCCTGTGCGCCGTCGTCGGCCGGCAGCCGCAGCCAGCGGCCCGTCAGCGTCGAGACCGCCACGCCTGCCAGGGCGCCCCATGCCACCACGCCGGCATGGTTGGCGTAGGAACCCCAGAAGATGCCGATCAGAAATAGCATTCCGGTCCAGGCGCTCGGCTGGAACATCACCTGTCCCGTGCCGCGCAGCATTTTTTTCAGAAAGCCGACGCCGGTTTGGGCCGTCGGCGAGGAGATGGTCGTATCCATGATCATAGGTTGTTTGTTGTCGGTTGTCGTCAGCGCCACGGGAATTCGTCGGGCATGGGGCGCCGTTTCACTTCTTCGCGCACCGTGGCGCAGAAACTTCTCACGAGCCGTTTCACCGGGTCGGTTTCGGCGCCCAGTGCCTTGTAGAGCACTCCGCAGCCGTTGGGCAGGCGCGTGATTCCGGCCGCCAGCCGGCGCCGGTCGTCGACGAAGGCTTCGGTGCGGTCGTAGATGCGTTCCGCCTCTGCGGGCGGCGTCAGTACGATGGCGTTGGCGAAAACGTCGTAGCCGTTCATGACCCCGAGCGTCTCCGGCGAGCGCCGCCCGGGCCGGATGACGAATTTTTCGCGGAAGAGCCGTTCGCCGTCGGGCCGAGCGGCCCGCGTCGTCACTGAAAGAATGTCGTAGGCGAACTTCTCGCCCCGGTCGTAGTATTTGCGGCCGCTCATGTAGATTTCGGCATAGAACAGCGTGGCCGTGGGGTCGATGCGGATCGTCGTGTCGGCGATGAAGCGCGTGTGGCGGCAGGGAATCGTCGGCTCGGGCAGGTATTCCAGGTAGGCGCCCGCTTCGAGTTCGAAGTGTTGGCGCAGCCCCGAGCAGTTGCAGCGCATCTCGGCCAGTTTGGTGGCCGCTCCCGTCGAGACATGGGCGAACGCCCCCTCGCGCACGCTGAAGCGCTGTTCGTAGCGGTCGCCGTCGACGTTGGGACCTCCCGACGAAAGAATGTAGACGCACGGCATCTCAGGCATTCCCTCGTCGAAGTAGAGTTCCTGTTGTACGATCAGCGGCGTGCGGCGTTCCAGGTCGCGCAGGATCGAGCGCCCCTCGTCGTCCAGTTCGAATCCCAGGCGCAGATAGCCCGTTTTCCCGGGACTCCCCACCGGCATCGCCGTGGGTTCGGCCAGGTAGGGGGCCATCTCTTTGGCGGCGGCGATGTTCATCGTGCGGCGGCGGTTTGCGGGGTTGTTTCGGACTTGGCGGCGCCTTCTGCGCCGGCGGTTTCGCGGCGGTCGTCCGGATCGAAGAGCGCCATGCGGCGGATCAGCCCCACCAGTTCGTCGATGCCCTCGCCCGTCATGCAGTTGGTGAACAGGAAGGGTTTGCCCGGGCGCATGCGTTCCGAGTCGACGCGCATCACCTCCAGATCGGCGTGCACGTAGGGTGCCAGGTCGGTCTTGTTGATGACCAGTATGTCCGACTGCGAGATGCCCGGGCCGTCCTTGCGGGGTATCTTGTCGCCGGCCGCCACGTCGATCACATAGATGAAGAAGTCGACCAGCGCCGGGCTGAACGTGAGGGTCAGGTTGTCGCCGCCCGATTCGATCAGCACCACGTCGCCGTCGGGGAAGCGCGCCTCCATCTCTTCGACGGCGGCGATGTTCATCGAGGGGTCCTCGCGTACGGCGGTGTGAGGGCAGGCGCCCGTCTCCACCCCGATGATGCGGTCTTCCACAAGCACGCCCTTGAGCGTCTTGCGCACGTGTTTGGCGTCTTCGGTCGTCACGATGTCGTTGGTGATGATCAGGACCTTGCAGCCCATCTCCAGCAGGCGCGGCGTGATGGCTTCGATCAGCGCCGTTTTGCCCGATCCTACGGGACCTCCGATCCCTATGCGGCAAGTGTTGTTCATTGTTCTGAGTTGTATTGTTTGTGCGATTGCCGGCCGGCGTATCCGTATGCGGCCGGCCTGTTCAGTTCATGAAGAGTCGTTTGGTGCCTTTTTCGTGCAGCGACGCCAGAATGTCGGTCTGCGGTGCAAAGGCGTGCATGTCGTCGTAGTCCATGCCGGCCGCTTCGTCGTAGAGGGCCTGCGTTTCGCCCGAGAGGCGGAATAGGATGCGCTGTGTGTCGTAGTGCGACACGCGTACGCAGCGCAGCGCGGCGTTGAGCACCGTGTTGACTACGCCGTACTGGTGCGAGCAGAAGAGTTCGCGTTCGCCGATGCCGCAGGCCGCGAAGACAATGCCTTGGGCCGCCGGGTAGGTGCCCGGCGTGCGCCCGGCGCCGATTTCGTCGAGCCAGCGTGCCACCGTCGCATCCGCGGCGATGTGCGTGTGGAGTTCGGCCAGTTTCTTGCCCATGCGGCAGCTCATCAGGCGTGCTTCGGCGTTGAGCTTGCAGAGAATGGCCTGGTGGTCGGCCGCCACGATCTCGTCGAAACGCTCGTCGCGCCGGCCGCGCCAGGCGTGCAGGGCCGCTACGCCGTCGGTCGTGGCCGCCTGTACCGCCACGTCGCGCACAAAGGCTTCGAGCGTCGCCGCATCGTGCACCAGCCCCGTGTCGGCCGCCGTCTCCAGTCCGTTCGAGAAGGAGAACGTGCCCACCGGGAAGGCCGAGTCGGTCAGCGCCATCAGCCGCATGAGCGTGGTCATGGCGTCAGACGCAGGCATGGTGGTGATGCGTGTGTTCCGTTTCGCTGGCATGGCTCGCTCCGCCGAACAGGCGGCGTATCTCGTGGGGCGCCAGGTAGGGGATGACTTCTTCGCCGGAGCGGAAGGCGTAGTCGACGTGTTCGATCCGGTGGGTGCGCATGACGCTTTCCATCACTTTCTTGTCCACCGTGAGCGGCACCATCACCCGGCAGCCCTTGACCACGGCGGGCCAGTGCTGGTTGCCGATGGCATGTCCCAGTTCGAGGGCTATGTGGATGATCTCTTCGGGCGTTTCGCGGGCCAGGGAGGTCAGGTCGGCGACCAGCACCTCGTTGAGCCGGATGCGCAGCACCACCATGCGCCGGTCGGCGGGGTCGTATTCAAGGATGTCGCCGTCGAGCAGCTGCGAGTGGCGTTCGAGCGCTACGGCATATTCGGTCTTGCGGTCGCTCGTGGCGGCAAAACGGCTTTTCTGCGCCGTCCATTGGTCGAGCTCGATGGTTTCGACGTCGGCGTCTTTCGCGCGGGCGGCCCATTCGGGGTCGCGGAGGTTGCCGACGATGGCATGGTAGATTTTCATGGGCAGGAGTGTTCGTTGGGGTTGTGAAGTCCGGTTCGGGCGCGGAAAAAACGTCGCCCGAACCGAACGTAAGGTTAGCTGAACCAGTAGAGCTGGCCCAGGGGGAATTCGCGGGCCGGCTGGACGTAGGTGCGTACGCCGTCGACCAGTACTTCGAAGGTCTCGGGGTCGACGTCGATGCGCGGCGTGCCGCCGTTGCGCACCATGTCGAATTTCGTAAGTTGGCGCGTGCGGCGCACGGGCAGCACCATGCGTTCGAGCGCCAGGCGTTCCTTGATGCCGCTTTCGTAGGCTGCGTTCGACACGAACGAGATGCAGGTCTGCGGCAGCGCGCGCCCGCAGGCTCCGAACATCGGACGATAGTAGCACGGCTGCGGCGTGGGCAGCGAGGCGTTCGGATCGCCCATGTTGGCCCAGTTGATGACGCCGCCCTTGATGACCATCTTGGGTTTGGCGCCGAAGAACCGGGGCTCCCACAGCACCAGGTCGGCCACCTTGCCTTTCTCCACGGAGCCCAGGTAGTCCGATACGCCGAAGGTCACGGCCGGGTTGATCGTCACCTTGGCCAGGTAGCGCAGTACGCGGAAGTTGTCGTTGCCGTCGGCGTCTTCGGCCAGTTTGCCGCAGGCGTTCTTCATGTACGAGGCGGTCTGGAACGTGCGCATGAACGATTCGCCGATGCGGCCCATGGCCTGCGAGTCGGACGAGACCATCGACAGCACGCCCAGGTCGTGCAGCACGTTTTCGGCCGCCTGCGTCTCGGGGCGTACGCGGCTTTCGGCGAACGCCACGTCCGACGGAATCTTCGGATTGAGGTTGTGGCACACCATGATCATGTCGAAGAGTTCGGCCTGCGAGTTGATGCCGAACGGCAGCGTGGGGTTGGTCGACGACGGCAGCACGTAGGGCATCGACGCCACCTTCAGCAGGTCGGGGGCGTGGCCTCCGCCGGCTCCTTCGGTGTGGTAGGTGTGGATCGTGCGGCCGTCCATGGCGGCGATCGTGTCTTCCACGTAGCCGCCTTCGTTGAGCGTGTCGGAGTGGATGGCCACCTGCACGTCGTAGCGGTCGGCCACGTCGAGCGCCGCGCGGATCGCTTCCGGCGTGGAGCCCCAGTCTTCGTGGACCTTCAGTCCGCAGACGCCCGCTTCGATCTGTTCTTCGAGCGACTGGGCCACCGAGCAGTTGCCCTTGCCCAGCATGCCCACGTTCACCGGAATCCCTTCCAGCGATTCGAGCATGCGTTCGGTGTTCCACTTGCCCGAGGTGATGGTCGTGCCGTTGGTGCCGTCGGTGGGGCCGATGCCGCCGCCGAAGAGGGTGGTGATGCCGTTGCTCAGCGAGGCGTAGGCTTGCTGGGGCGATATGAGGTGCACATGGCCGTCGATGCCGGCCGCCGTCAGGATCAGGTGTTCGCCCGAAATGGCGTCGGTCGCCGCTCCGGTCACCAGGTCGGGGTGCACGCCGTGCATGGTGTTGGGGTTGCCCGACTTGCCGATGCCGGCGATCAGTCCGTCCTTGATGCCCACGTCGGCCTTCACCACGCCCAGGATCGGGTCGATGATCGTCACGTTGGTGATGACGATGTCGAGCGCCCCTTCCTTCGAGGTCATCGTGTTGGCCAGTCCCATGCCGTCGCGCAGCGTCTTGCCGCCGCCGTAGACGATCTCGTCGCCGTATTCGCGCAGATCCTTCTCGATCTCCACATAGAGGTCGGTGTCGCCGAGGCGGATCTTGTCGCCGACGGTCGGTCCGAACAGGTTGCTGTATTCTTGCCGTGAAATGGTTGCCATGGTCGTTATTTTTTTGCGTTGTCGTTCTTTTGTGCGGCGGCGGCTTCGTATTTCTTGTAGTCCGCTTCGGCTTGTTTCTCGCCGATCTCCTTGAATCCCGCCTCACGCACCTTGCGCACGGCCTTCATGCGGGCCGGGAAGTAGGCGGGGTTGTCTTCGTCGCCCGTGTAGCCCATCACCAGACCGTTGAAGCCGATGATGCGGCGTTTGCCGGCGAAGGCCACCACCTCCACCTCTTTCTGGTCGCCCGGTTCGAAACGGATGGCCGTCGTCGCCGGTATGTTCAGGTGGCAGCCGAACGAGGCGTCGCGGTCGAACTCCAGGTAGCGGTTCACTTCGAAGAAATGGAAGTGCGAACCCACCTGGATGGGACGGTCGCCCGTGTTGCGGACGACCAGCCGGACCGTCTTGCGGCCCAGGTTGTAGGCGATCGGTTCGGAGGCCAGTATCTCGCCGCCCGCTGCGACCGGCTGCGAGGGCTTGAAGCCCGGTTCGTTCGGATAGAGTCCCGGGGCCTGCTGCTTCGTGCCGGCCTGGGGCGTCTTTTGCGTATTCGTGTTGTTGTCCATTGTTCGGTGCGTTAGGGGATTACTTGATGGGGTGATGGATGCTGACCAGCCGCGATCCGTCGGTGAATACGGCTTCCACCTGCAGCAGGTCGATCATGTCGGCCACGCCGTCCATGACGTCGCTCTTGCGCAGTACGCTGGCGGCGCTGGTCATGACCTCTTCGACGGTCTTGCCCGCACGGGCTTCCTCCAGCGCCGTCGAGGTGATGTAGGCCACAGCCTCCGGATAGTTGAGTTTGAGCCCCTTCTTCATGCGTCGTTCGGCGATCATGCCCAGCGAGAGGAGCATCAGTTTGTCGATCTCTTTCGGTGATAAGTGCATAGTTGGATGGATTTTTGTGGTTCGGCGTCCGCCGTCATCTTCGGAGACCGACGGTTCGTCCGGCGCGTTGAAATCCAAAGAATATGCCACGCCGCCCGGGGCGCCGGCGCGTTTTTTGCGCCCCGCGGACTTCTTTATAGGTAAAAAAGTGCGCCGGACGGTCGGACGGAACGCCGTTCGTGACTACTTTTGCATCCGGCGTCCGCCGCGTCGCCGGCAGTTCGGCGGCGGTGGTGCGGAATTTGCAGCGGGGGACGTCGAAAAAATTTTTTCCTACTATGATTCGAGCAATGCTTATTGCGGGCCTGGGCGGCTTCATCGGCACCTGCCTGCGTTTTCTGACAGGCAAACTTTTCCATGTCGCCGGTGCGGCGGCTTTTCCGTGGGGGACCTTCACGGTCAACCTGGTGGGCAGCTTCATCATCGGCATCTTCTTCGGCATGGCCGAGAAGACGCACCTGATTTCGCCTTCGATGAACGTCTTTCTGATTACGGGCTTCTGCGGCGGCTTCACCACCTTCTCGTCGTTTTCCGACGACATGTTCCTGCTTTTGCAGCAGCGGCATTGGCTGAGTTTCGGACTCTACGTGGGGTTGAGTTTCACGTTGGGCCTGCTGCTCGTGTGGTTGGGCCGGTCGCTCATCAAGGCCGCGTAGCCGTTTTCCGACAGACAAAAAAAGAGCGGGACGATCATTCGTCCCGTTTTGTCTGCATCTCGCAGCCTCTTTGGTCCGCTGCGTTTATTGTCGCGCTACGTAGAACGCTGCGTCATCTGCGAATTCTGATTCCTTTTTCGTCCATCTCGATCGTACCCTGCTTGAGCAGCACGCCCGCCGAGCGTTTGAACGTCTTCTTGCTCATCGCCGTCAGCCGCTGCACTTCCGCCGGGTCGCTGGCGTCGTTGAGCGGCAGCCGGCCGCCGTTCTCGCGCAGCAGTTCGAGCAGCGTGCGGGCCGAATCTTTCACCTGAGCATAGCCCGTTTGCTGAAGACTGATGTCGATGCGTTTCTCCTCCGTGATGCGGCGTACGTAGCCTTGCAGCCGGTCGCCCACGGCCACCGGGCGGAAAATCTCGTTGCGGTAGATCATGCCCCAGTGGCGGTTGTTGACGATGACCCGGTAGCCTATCGGGCTCTCCGACGCCACCAGCACCTCCACCTCCTCGCGCGGGCGCACCGTTATCTCGTCGTTGTCGATGAAGGTTTTCAGTTTGTTCGTCGCCACGCAGCGGCCCGTCACGCTGTCTTCGTAGAGGTAGACTATGTAGCTGTGGCCGGCCAGGATGCCTCCCTGCTGGTTGCGGTTGGGCAGAAAGAGGTCCTTGCCCTGCAGCCCCCAGTCCAGAAACGCCCCGTGCACGGTCTTGTCCACTACTTTCAGATAGCCCGCTTCGCCCGCGCGCAGCAGCGGCGTCTCGGTCGTCGCCACCAGACGGTCTTCCGAGTCGTGGTAGACGAAGACTTCCTTGCGGTCGCCGGGTTTGTCCGTCAGCGAGACATAGCGGTTGGGGAGCAGCACTTCGTCGTGTTCCTCGTTCTCCAGATAGAGCCCGTAGTCCGATATGCGGCTGACGGTGAGCGTGTGGTTGCGGCCTGCTTTGAGCATGGTTCGTGGGATTAGGTTGCAAAAGTACGTTTTATTTTGTTGTGTCGCAACTTTACAGTCGATTTGCTCTTGGCCGGAGGATTGCGCGTTTGAGAAAAAACGTTTATCTTTGAATGATCCAAAATTCCGTTTCCGACATGAAAATCCGCATTGCCCTTTGCCAGGTCGACATGGAGTGGGAGCATACCGCCCGCAACCTGGAGCGTCTCGAACCGGTCGTCGCGGCCGCCGATGCCGACATCGTGGTGCTGCCCGAGATGTTCGCCACCGGTTTCAAGCTGCGCCCCGCGGTGGTCGCCGAGCCGTGCGACGGACTGGTCGTCACCACCATGCGCCGCTGGGCCGCTGCCTACAACAAGGCCGTCGTCGGCAGCGCCGTGATCGTCGAGGAGGGCACCTACCGCAACCGCATGTTCTTCGTCAAGCCGTCGGGCGAGACCGAGTGGTACGACAAGCGTCACCTCTTCCGGCCCGGCGGCGAGGGTCGCGACTATACGCCCGGCAACCGCCGCGTGGTGGTCGAATACATGGGTTTCCGCTTCCTGCTGCAGGTTTGTTACGATCTGCGGTTCCCCGTCTGGAGCCGCAACCGGGGCGATTACGACGCCATCATCTACTGCGCTTCGTGGGACAACAAGCGGCGCGATGCCTGGTGCGCGTTGTTGCGGGCCCGGGCCATCGAGAATCAGTGCTACGTCATCGGGGTCAACCGCGTGGGCACCGATCCCGATGCCGTCTACATCGGCGATTCGATGGCGCTCGACTTCCTCGGCCGCACCGTCGCCGGCGCCGACAGCGGCGAGTGGACGATTGTCGTGACGCTCGACCTCGACCAGCAGCGCGCTTTCCGCGAGTCGTTCCCCGCCTGGCAGGACGCCGACGACTTCGAGCTGAAAGCGTAGCCGCCCTCTTTGCAGGGGCGTTTTCCGCCACTCGGTCCGAAAAAATCCTCTGCCGTCGGGGGTATTCCGTCCGAATGTGTTATCTTTGCCGATTCGCACGTCCCGGCCAATAATCCGGGGCGGCCGTACGTTTCTTTACCGATGAAAGAAGATTCGATCAAAATCCTCGGTGCCCGCGTGCACAACCTCAAGAATGTCGACCTGGAGATCCCGCGCCGCAAGCTGGTCGTCATCACCGGACTGAGCGGTTCGGGCAAGTCGTCGCTGGCCTTCGACACCATCTATGCCGAGGGACAGCGCCGTTACATGGAGACCCTCTCGACCTACGCCCGGCAGTTCGTCGGGACCATGGAGCGCCCCGACGTCGACAAGATCACGGGCCTCAGCCCCGTGGTGGCCATCGAGCAGAAGACCACCAACAAGAATCCCCGTTCGACGGTCGGCACCGTCACCGAGATCAACGACTTTCTGCGTCTGCTTTTCGCCCGCGCCTCGCGGGCCTATTCGCCCGTCACCGGCGAGGAGATGGTGCATTACACCGACGAGCGCATCGCCGAGCTGATCCGCGAGGGGTTCGCCGGCCGCAAGATCGCCTTGCTCGCGCCCATCGTCCAGGGCCGCAAGGGCCACTACCGCGAGCTTTTCGAGACGCTCGCCAAGAAAGGTTATATCCATGCCCGCATCGACGGCGAGATTCGCGAAATTTCGCCCGGCATGCGGCTCGACCGCTATAAGATACACACCATCGACCTGGTCGTCGACCGGCTCACCGTCAACGACGAGTCGCACGAGCGGATCATGACCTCGCTCAGAGAGGCTCTGCGCCAGGGCAAGGGCACCATGGCCCTCTACGACTACGGTACCGGCGAGCAGCGGTTCTATTCGCGCCACCTCATGTGCCCCTCCACCGGTGTCGCTTTCGAGGACCCCGCGCCCCACACCTTTTCGTTCAATTCGCCCAAGGGGGCCTGCCCCCATTGCAACGGACTGGGCGAGGAGGCCGTGTTCGACATCGCCAAGATCATTCCCGACCGGGGGCTCTCCCTGCGCCAGGGCGCCGTCGAGCCGTTGGGCAAGTACCACAATAACATGCTCTTCGCCACCCTCGAAATGTTGGGCCGGCGCTACGATTTCACGCTCGACGACCCCGTTTCCACCTTCTCCGAGGCGGCGCTCAATGCTGTGCTCTACGGCGATTCCGAGCCGTTGACCGTCGACCTTTCCGAGTTCAGCTCGCCTTCCGGCGGGCGGCAGTTCCTCTCGTGGGAGGGCGTCGCCGAGTATATCGGCCGTACCGAGGATGACGATTCGGCCCGCGGCCGCAAGTGGCGCGAGCAGTTCATCGTCTATCGCACCTGCTCGGCTTGCGGCGGTTCGCGCCTCAAGTCCGAGGCCTTGCAGTTCCGCATCGGCGGCAAAAGCATCGCCGACGTCTCGGCCCTCTCCATCGAGGAGTTCGCCGCGTGGATGGCGCAGGTCGAGGAGCATCTCAGCGACAAGGAGCGGCGCATCGCCCAGGAGATCGTCAAGGAGATCCGCGAGCGTGTCGGGTTCCTGCTCGAGGTGGGGTTGGGGTATCTCTCCCTCGCCCGGTCGTCGCGGTCGCTCTCGGGCGGCGAGAGCCAGCGCATCCGCCTCGCCACGCAGATCGGTTCCAAACTGGTCAATGTTCTTTACATTCTCGACGAGCCCTCCATCGGCCTGCACCAGCGCGACAACCAGCGTTTGATCCGCAGCCTGGAGGAGCTGCGCGATGCCGGCAACTCGGTCGTCGTCGTCGAGCACGACGAGGAGATGATGCGTGCCGCCGACTTCATCGTCGACGTCGGGCCCAAGGCCGGACGCCGGGGCGGCCGGATCGTCGCTGCCGGCACTTTCGACGACATCCTCCGGTCCGATTCCATCACGGCCGACTACCTCACGGGGCGCCGCCGCATCGAGATCCCCGCAACACTGCGCCCCGGTTCCGGACAAAGCATCGTCGTCCGCGGCGCCCGGGGCAACAACCTCAAGAATATCGACGTCGCGTTTCCTCTGGGCAAGTTCATCTGCGTGACGGGCGTCAGCGGTTCGGGCAAATCCACGCTCGTCAACGAAACCCTGCGTCCCGCGCTTTCCCGGGTGCTCTACCGTTCGCTCGACCGTCCGCTGGAGTGCGACGGCGTCGAGGGCATCGAGCATGTCGACAAGCTCGTCGTCGTCGACCAGTCGCCCATCGGGCGTACGCCCCGGTCCAATCCGGCGACCTATTCCAACGTCTTCACCGACATCCGCAAGCTCTTCGAAATGACGCCCGACGCGCAGATCCGGGGTTTCAAGGCCGGGCGCTTCTCGTTCAACGTCAAGGGCGGCCGCTGCGAGGAGTGCCGCGGCGCCGGCGTGCAGACCATCGAGATGAATTTCCTGCCCGACGTCTACGTCACCTGCAAGGCATGCGGCGGCCATCGTTACAACCGCGAGACGCTCGAAGTCAAGTACAAGGGCAAGTCCATCGACGACGTGCTCAACATGACGGTCAACATGGCCGTCGAGTTCTTCGAGAACATCCCGGCCATCCACCAGAAGCTCCGCGCCATCCAGGAGGTGGGCCTCGGTTACCTCACCCTCGGACAGCCTTGCACGACCCTTTCGGGCGGCGAAAGCCAGCGCATCAAGCTGGCTTCGGAGCTCTCCAAGCGCGACACCGGGCGTACGCTCTACATCCTCGACGAGCCCACCACGGGGCTCCATTTCGAGGACATCCGGCTGCTTCTGGAGGTGTTGAACAAGCTTGTCGACCGCGGCAATACGGTCATCGTCATCGAACATAACCTCGACGTCGTCAAGGTCGCCGACCATATCATCGACATCGGCCCCGAGGGCGGGGTAGGGGGCGGCCGGGTCGTCGCCGAGGGTACGCCTCACGACGTGGCCCTCTCTTCGCACAGCCACACCGGGCGCTTCCTCAAAAAGATGGGTCTCCGGTAGGTTTGTTGGCGGAAAGTCGTTACCTTTGCCCCCCCCCGGTGCGCGTTTTCGGGACGTGCGCCCGCATATCTTCCTGAAATAAGATGACGATGAAAAATATCTTTGGCTTGTTTCTCCTGGCGGCTCTTTTTGCCGGTTGCAGCAGGGAGAGTTTGGATGACCGGCAGCTCCCTCCGGAGCTGACCATCGGGACCGTGGAATATACGATCGCTGCCGAAGGCGGTGAGGTGCAGGTTCCGTTCGCAGTCAACGTCGACTGGGAAGCGTCGGTCGCATACGACGAGGGCGATTCCGGATGGCTCGTTTTACCCCCCCCCGCGAACGGAGCGGCCGGCGAGGTCACGCTGACGCTGACTGCCGGCAGTCGTTTTGCCACGACGGAGCGCAGGGCTTTCGTCGATATTTCCTATGCCGGCGAGTCGTGCCGGCTGACCGTCGTCCAGCAGGCCATGAACGACGCAACGGATATTGCGTCGGTTTTCGATCCCGATTTCGCCCGCGAGTTGCAGAAGCACGGTTATGTGGCCGATGCCGGGCATATCGCTTTCGGCGAGGTGAAGAATATCCGCGACATCGATCTCTCGGTGGCGTCCGGCAGCGATTGTGTCGAGTTGACGTCTTTGGCCGGGCTCCGGTTCTTCGAATCGCTGATCCGCCTGGATTGCAGCTATAACAAGCTCACCGCGCTGGAGCTTTCCGCTCATTCTGCATTGGAGATGCTCAACTGCCGCGGCAACGAGCTGACCGGCCTCGATCTCTCGGCCAATCCCGCTTTGAAAGAACTGAACTGCGCCAACAACAAGCTGACGAAGCTCGATCTGTCCGTCAACTCCGCGTTGGAGACGCTGTATTGCGACAATAACAAGTTGGTTTCGTTGTCGGTAAGCCGTAGTCCGAATCTGGCGGTTCTCGGTTGCAGCAATAACAAGTTGACGACGTTGGACGTGACCGGCAATACGGCCCTGCTCTCCTTGTCGTGCTTCGCCAACAGCCTGACTTCGTTGGATGTCAGCCGCAATACGCTCTTGAAAACATTGTCCTGCATCGACAATCGGCTGGTCGCCCTCGATGTCTCCGCCAACGTGAAATTGGAGGAGTTGTTCTGCAACTCCAACCGCTTGGAGTCGATCAACATCCACCGCAATACGAGTCTTACGGAGTTCCGTTGCCGCGACAACCCCGGCAAAAACAACAAGTTCGTCGTGAAAGCGTGGTTCGACGACCGCAGCGTTCCGTTGCAGAAATTCACGAACAGTCCGTGGGAATTCAACGGCGTTGAGATCACCATTCATTACGAGAGGGTGGTGTAGGGGGCTTGTTTCCGCAGCCTGAACCGCCGGGCCGTTACTCTGAGCCGAACGGCTGCCCGTTTCTCCGAACCGAACTTTCGAACCTCGCCGCAGGGATCTCCGTTGCCGGAAACCCTGCGGTTTTTCGTCGCTTGCGGTTTCCGGCACCGATTTTGCAATCCATGGCCGTAAAATCCCTACGTGCTATGAAAAAAGCAGTAATTATCCTCAGCGGCCTGTTGCTCTGCGTGGCGGCCGCCACCGTCATCGGTCAGAAAAAGATGCTTTCGCCCAAGCAGGAGCGCCGCGAAGTGCGTGAAAAGCGCCGTGCCGAGCGCATCGCCAACTACGAGCGCATGATCGATTCCATCGTGCTCTCGCGCAACTTCCAGTTCAATCCCCAGACCATGCAGCGCCAGCCGGCCGGCCCCATGCGCCAGGTCATCAACCCGGCCTTCAACGTCGGCATCTGGGACGGCACGGTGGACATCTGCCTGCCTTATATCAAAGGTTACGTGCCGCCTTACTACGCCACGGTCATCAACTACACCGTATCCGATGTTCAGGGCTACACCACCGAGCAGACCCACGAGGGTTGGATGGTGACCTTCACCACGTCGCTCTTCTCAGCTTCGAACTACACCTTCACGTTCGAGATCTTCTCCCGTACGGGCGGCGCTAACCTCACGATCACCAATCCCTGGTACAATCCCGTGCAGTACACCGGAACCATCTCGCAGCTCTATTGATCTCCATGAAATATGCCTTTCCGATCGGCGCCGCGCTGCTTGCAGCCGGTGCCGTTTTCGCCCGGTCACCTCAGGTCGTCCCCATGCAGCAGGTTGTTCCGATGCAAGTCGTGCAGCAGCCTCAGGTCGTGCAGCAGGCTGTGCCGGCGCCTCAGGTCGCAGTCGTCCGGGCCGGTGCCGACAGCGTGCCGCAGCCTACCGTCGTGACGGTGCAGCAGGCACCCGTGCAGCTCGTCGGGCATACCGCCGTCTACGAGGACCCGACGCGGCACATGAGCCGTCCCGAGCGCCGCGCCTACCGCGCCAAGGTCTACGCCGCGCACATCGATTCGATCGTCCAGTCGCGCAACTACCTGTTCTATCCCAATTCGATGCAGGAGATGCCCGGCGGACTGATCCGTTCGATCTATGCCGATTACTTCTTCTTCGGGTTGCTGGTCGACCACGTCGAGGTGCACCTGCCCACCGAGCGCGGCATCACGCAGTATGTCGAGATACTCAACTTCGATTCGATGTCGATCCGCGATTACCGCGCTTCGCGCATGCAGTGGGGGTGGTGCGTATCGTTCGACTTCCTCGACGGCAGCGCTTCCTACCATGCCGAGTTAGCCGTTTCTACCGTCACCGGCGAAACCGTCCTCACGCTCATCACGCCCGGCGTCACCATGCGTTACGCAGGGTGGTTGTGGGACAAGCGCATGGGCGATCCCAGATACCGGCGGCTGGACTGACCGTCAGCAGACGAATGGTGAACGAGAACCGTTCACTTTTTGTAAATCAGCGCCACGGCCGTGACCGAGACTCCTTCTTCGCGGCCTTCGAAACCGAGTTGCTCTGTGGTCGTAGCTTTGACCGATACCCGGTCATCGTCTACACCCATTGCACCGGCCATCGCGGCACGCATCGCGTCGATGTAGGGTCGCAGTTTGGGCCGTTGCATGCGGATCGTGCAGTCCACATTGCCTATCTCGTATCCCTTTTCGCGCAGCATCGCCGCCACGCGGCGCAGCAGAATCTTCGAGTCGATGCCCGCATAGTCGGCCGACGTGTCGGGAAAGTGCTGCCCGATGTCGCCCAGCGCGGCCGCTCCCAGCAGTGCGTCGCATACGGCGTGGATCGCCACGTCGCCGTCCGAGTGGGCCACGAAACCTTTGGTGTGAGGAATCTCCACCCCTCCCAGCACCAGCCGCAGTCCGCCGGCCAGCGCATGGACATCGTATCCGTGTCCGATTCTGTAATCCATAGGTGTTCGTCTGTTTTTCTGTTGCCAAAATTAGGAAAAATCCCTATTTTTGCAAACACGATCCTGCAATAATGTACCGACGGCTCGCAATCCCGTTTTTTTTCGGAGTTCCGGCCGGAGTCCTTCCCGGGGCAAGCGGGCGACTGCGCGGCTGTGCACCGCGATCGGGAGCACCGGACCTGCAATGACGGTCGAGGGGTACGTCGGAACGCATGACTGACTTTGCAAAATAATTAAGAATCTATGTCCGAAATCGCCAATCTGGAGCCCCGCCCTGTGTGGGTGCAGTTCGACGCCATTCTGAAGGTGCCGCGTCCCTCGAAAAAGGAGGGCAAGATCATCGAATTCCTGGTCGACTTCGCCAAGAAACACAACCTCGAGTATCGCAAGGACGCCGTCGGCAACGTCGTCATGCGCAAGCCCGCTTCTCCCGGGTTCGAGGAGCGGCCCGCCGTGGTCCTCCAGTCGCACATGGACATGGTGTGCGAGAAGAATTCCGACGTCGAGTTCGATTTCGACAACGATCCCATCCGCGCCCGTGTCGAGGGCGGCTGGGTGCGCGCCGAGGGCACCACGCTCGGCGCCGACTGCGGCATCGGCATGGCGGCCGCTCTGGCCATGATGATCGATCCCGAGGCGCAGCACGGACCACTGGAGGCGCTTTTCACCGTCGACGAGGAGACCGGGCTCACGGGCGCCTTCGAGTTGGGCGACGGGATGTTGCAGGGCAAATACCTCATCAACCTCGATTCCGAGGACGAGGGCGAGCTCTTCATCGGGTGCGCCGGCGGCATCGACACCGTCGCCACCTTCCGCTACACCATGGAGCCGGTCCCCAAGAACTATACGTTCTTCCGCGTCGACGTCTCCGATCTGCTGGGCGGCCATTCGGGCGACGACATCGACAAGGGCCGCGTCAATTCCAACAAGACCGTCGCACGGCTTCTGTGGGGCGGCATGCAGTCGTTCGAGTTGCGTCTGAGTTATTTTTCGGGCGGCAATCTCCGCAATGCCATCCCGCGCGAGGCTTACGCCATCTTCGGCGTGCCCGAGCGCTTCGTCAAGGAGTTCCGCAAGCGTTACGAGCTCTTCGCCGCCGATCTCGAATCGGAGTTCCGCCTGCGCGAGCCCAATTTCAAGATCACGCTCAACGAGATGCCCCAGGTCGACGAGGTTCTCGACGCCCGCACGCAGTTCGCGCTCGTCTATTCGCTCGTCGGCGTGCCCAACGGCGTCATCGCCATGTCGGCCGCCGTGCCGGGCTTGGTGGAGACTTCCACCAACCTCGCTTCCGTCAAGTTCGAGGAGGGCGGCCGCATCGTCGTCACTTCGTCGCAGCGTTCGTCGGTCGAGAGCGCCAAGACCTACGTCATGCAGATGGTCGAGTCGGTCTTCGCCTTGGCCGGTGCCGACGTCGCCCACTCCGACGGTTATCCCGGCTGGGCGCCCGATCCCGATTCGCGGCTGCTCGAGGTCACGGCCGATGCCTATCGTCGTCTCTTCGCCGCCGAGCCCAAGGTGCGGGCCATCCATGCCGGACTCGAGTGCGGCCTCTTTCTCGAGAAGTATCCCGGGTTGGAAATGGTGTCGTTCGGTCCTACGCTGCGCGGCGTCCATTCGCCCGACGAGCGGCTCGAAATAGCCACCGTACCCAAGTTCTGGGACCTCCTCCGCGAGGTGTTGCGGACCTTGTAGCCTACATTGTCACTTGATTTTGGGAAGCCCTCCGAAAAGGAGGGCTTCCTTTTTTGTTCTGCCGATGAATCCGGCCGAAAATTTGTTGTATCGCCTCCGCATGACAACTTTGTGGAAAGGATTTAGGAAAGGAGCGCCGGCCGACGTCCGACAGCAATTCCGCACGAACCGTTTCGCCAGGAGATGCACCGGGGCGGGCGGAGTTGCGAAAGGCATTGCAAAAATTGCAAGAACAGCAGGGTTCGATCTTTCGTAATGCCAGGTTGCAAGTTGAAAAACCTGCGCGTTGCAAAAGTCGAATCATTTTATTAAAAACCAATATTTTACGATTGAGGCCGCCCGCTCTGAAAAACGCTCGATATTAAATATTGAACATATATTGGCTCTGTTTTCTAAAATTTTTTGTGTACTTTAGTCCCCGTTTGCAATTTATACACTCAAACAATACCCGGGTTTCGACCTCACGACGAAAGAATGGACAGGCAGGCGGACGAATTGATATTGGAGAGTCTCCGGCAGGGCAGCTACGACGCATTCGATGCGTTGTACATGCGTTATGCCCCGCATGTGGAGGCGTTTGCCTTCTGCATGCTGAAAAACCGGAGCGAAGCCGAGGATCTGGCGCACGACATCTTTCTGAAAATCTGGGAAACCCGCGAGTCCATCGTCCACATCCGATCGTTCCGCAGCTACCTGTTCCGGATGACCAAGAACGCCGTTTTCGACATCTTCGAACACAAGAGCGTGCAGACACGCTACCGGCAGCGGCTCCTGCACGTCGAGGAGCTTCTGACGGACGATCTTTCGGCCAAGGTCGCCACCGAGGATCTGATGATGATCATCAACATGGCCGTGGAGCAGATGCCCCGGCAGCGGCAGCAGATCTTCCGGCTGAGCCGCTATGAAGGACTCTCCCATCAGGAAATCGCACAACAGTTGGGCATCAGTCCCAAAACCGTGGAATATCACATCGGCAGGGCGCTCGCCGAACTGAAAAAAATCATCGGACTCATCGCCTTCTTCTTCTGATTCTTCCGCTCTGCGCTTCCGGGCAAGCCAAGGACAACACAAAATCGTGTTGTCCTTTTTTTTTGCCCAAAAATTCGATCCCGGTTAGGGATGTCCTTCTTTTCCCCGTCATACTAATACAACCCACAGAAAGAACAGACATGATTGAAAAGATCATACACACCTTCCTGCACAACCCGATGCCGGAACAGGCCCAGCAGCAGTTCCGGGCATGGTGCCTCAATCGGGAGCATGCGGGCGAAAAGACCGACGCCTTGTGGGAGGAATGGGAGCGCCTCGACCCGATGTCCGTCTTTCCGGTCGACTTGCGGTCGTATCGCCGCAAGCTCGCCCGGCTGCACCGCGAAATGACGCCTCCGGCCGCTCCGAAGCGCGGGTTGTTCAGCATCACCCGCCGTACGGCCGCCGCTGCGGCCGCCGTCGTTCTGCTGGCTATGTGCGTCGAATTCTTCGTCGTGAAGCGCTTGTCTCCCGATACCGCAACCTGGCTGGTGACCGCCGAAAACAGCAAAGGGCGCTTCACGCTTCCCGACGGTTCGGTCGTATGGCTCAACGCCGATTCGCGGCTGGCCTACTCCGGCCGCTTCCTCACTTCGGGCAGCCGCACGGTCCGGCTCGAAGGCGAGGCTTTCTTCGACGTAAGGCGCGATACGTTGCATCCTTTCGAGGTGGAGATGGGCAAGCTCCGCGTCAAGGTCCTCGGCACGCGTTTCACGGCCAGCCACAGGCCGGCGTTCAACACCGAGGAGGTGACGCTTCTTTCGGGCCGGGTCGAGGTGTCGGGCTACCGCGCCGGCCGGTCGGTCGTCCTCGCCCCGGACCAGAGCTGCTTCTACGACGCCGGTTCGGGCGTGGCCGTCGTGCGCAACGTCGCAGCTTGCAATTATTGCAGCTGGACGGGCAGTTCGATCGTCTTCGACAACATGACGCTGGCCGACATCGCCGTCAATCTGGAACACTGGTACAACATCCGCTTCCGCATCGACGAGCACATCGACACCTCCATGCGCATCTCTTTCACGCTGCGGCCCGAGAGCCTCGAAGAGACGCTCGGGATCATCGAAACGCTGACACACCTCCGCTGCCGGCAGGTAGACGAACACCACGTAATCATCCAGCAATAGCCGGCAAACCGACCATCCCACGCCATGCATGAACGCCGCAATACCTCCCTCGAACTTCTCTTGAGGGGCCCAAGAAACCACTAACCAAACTTAAAACTCAATCATGAAAAAAGATGAACGCCTGAATTTTTCCGACCGGCTACCAGCCGTGCGGAGATTTGTCGTGTCGCTTGTCCTGATGTTGCTGACCGCTCTGCCGGCAGCGGCGCAGAACAAGAAAATCACCGTCGACCTGGACAATGTCCCGGTCCGGGAATTTATCAAGGCCGTAGAATCGCAGAGCGGTTATACGTTCGCGTATAACAACTCCGAAATCGACCTCACGCAGCGCGTGAGCGTCAAGGCGGCTGACGAAAACGTCGTTGATGTCGTCATCCGTGCGCTCAGCGCACAGAATCTGACCGCCCGCATGGAGGGCAGCCGCATCGTCGTCAGCCGCAAGCCGGCCGCCGCGCCTGCGCAGCCTGCGCGGGCACCGGAGGGCAGGGTGACCGGTACGGTCCGATCGGTTTCGGGCGAGCCCGTCATCGGCGCCAGCGTGATCGTCATGGAGACCAGCCGCGGCGACGTCACCGGCATCGAGGGCGGGTTCTCGGTCGAGGCCATGCCGGGCCAGACGCTCTCCGTTTCGTTCCTCGGCTACAACACGCAGCAGATCAAGGTCGGCAGCCGGACATCGTTCGACATCACGTTGACCGAGGACAGCCAGCAGATCTCCGAAGTGTTGGTCGTCGGCTATACCCCGATGCGCAAGAGCGACTTTACGGGGTCGATCGCCAGCGTCAAGGCCAGCGAGCTCTCCGCCACGACGCCCACCGTCGGCCAGTCGTTGGTCGGTAAGGTCGCCGGCGTCGAGGTGTCGCAGACCAGCGGTGCGCCGGGCGACGGCGTGACCATCCGCGTGCGCGGCGTCAATTCGCTTTCGGCCAGCAGCGCTCCCCTCTACGTCATCGACGGTTATCCCGCTTCGGAAGACGTGTTCATCAACCCCGGCGACATCGAAAGCATCGACATTCTGAAGGATGCCGCATCGGCTGCAATCTACGGTTCGCGCGGTGCGTCGGGCGTCGTGCTCATCACCACCAAGCGCGGCAAGGACGGCGATGCCGCCAAGATCAGCTACGACTTCTCCTACGGTATCCAGCAGCTCGACCACAAGGTATCCCTGCTGAACGCCACGCAGTTCCGCGACCTGCTGATCGACGCCCGCAACAACTCCTACCGCCAGCGCGCCACGGCCGCCGGCGTGTCGTGGAGTCCCTACGACGACAACACGATCCGCGCTGCCAAAGGCTTTTCGCTGGCCGAAGTGGGCATCCACCCGATGTTCTACGACTTCGCGACCCGCACCCCCGTGGCACCGCGGTACGACACCGACTGGCAGGACGAACTCTTCTCCAACGCCGGCATCATGCGCCACAACATCTCGGTCCTCGGCGGCACGAAGGCCATCAAGTACATGGCCAGCATCGGTTACATGGACCAGAACGGCATCATCGCCCCCTCGAACCACAACCGCATCAATGCCCGCATCAACCTCGACGCCCAGATCACCAAACGGCTGACGGCGAGCATCGGCTACTCGATGTACGACGCCAAGAACACGGTCGTACAGGCCGAGGGCCGCATGATCAACGACGGCGTGATCCAGAGCGCACTGATGTATCTGCCCAACCTGCCGGCCTACGAGGAGAACGGCGATTATGCCCGCAGCGCCATGATCCGCATGAAGACGGAGTGGGGCATGAACTTCCCCGAAAACCCGCTGGCGATCGCCAACGAGCTCGACATCAACGAGAAGATGTCGCGCCATAACCTCAATCTCAATCTCGTTTACGAGTTCATCCCCGACCTCAAGCTCTCGGCCAGGCTCGGCCAGCAGTGGTACAACTACCGCTACTTCTATTACCGTCCGATGAGCATCGGCCGCGACGCGGCCCCCGCCTACAGCGAGGAGCTGAGGTCGTCGAACATCGCCCGCACCACCTCGACCTACGATGTGGACCGTTTGGGCGAGTTCACGCTCAGTTACAAAAAGAGCATGGGCCGCCATCACATCGACGCGCTGGCCGGCTACACCCTCCAGAAGAAGACTTACGACCGCCTGGGCGTCGAGGCCACGGGCTTCGCCGACGACCGCATCCACGAGGTGACGGGCCACGGTTCGAGCGCTTCCGACATCTCGCTTTACAGCACCCGCAAGGCCGCATGGGCCATGATGTCGTTCCTGACCCGCGTCAATTACTCGTTCGACGACCGTTATACGTTGACCGCCTCGTTCCGCGCCGACGGTTCCTCGCGTTTCGGCGTCGACAGCCGCTGGGGTTACTTTCCCTCTGTTTCGGCCGGCTGGACGCTCTCCAACGAACCCTTCCTGAAGGATGCGCTCAAGGACGTGGCTTCGATCCGTCTGCGCGCCAGCTGGGGTAAGAGCGGCAACAACGACATCGGCAACTACGCCAGCCTTGCCGGCATCTCGTCGGGCAGCTACGCTTTCGGCCAGACTCCCGTTTCGACTACGTACGAAGGCTCCTTCACCGACTCCGCCCTGGGTTGGGAAACCACCCGCCAGACCAACATCGGTGTCGATCTGGGCTTCTTCAACGGCCGTCTGAACGTGATCGGCAACTGGTACAACTCCATTTCTACGGACATTCTCTACAAATACCCGATCTCTTCGATCTCGGGTGCCACCTCGACGACCACCAACATGAGCGGCGCCAAGATCCGCAACCGCGGTTTCGACGTCCAGCTCGACGCGCGTCTCTTGACCGGCAAGGTGAACTGGAACTTCAGCACCAATATTTCGGTCAACCGCAACAAGGTCGTCAGCATGGGCGGTCTGGACGACATCATCTCCACGACCGAACGTTCGGTAGGCTCCCACATCACCAAGGAGGGCAAGCCCATCGGTTCGTTCTACGGTTATCAGGCCGTCGGCATCATGTCGAAGGCCGATTACGCCAATGCGCTGCTCGACCGCGAAGTCTACATCAAGAACGGCAACAAATTCCCCGAAGGCTACCAATTGAAGGGTCCGGCCGTGGCTTCCTACGCCCTCGACAACCTCTCCTACGGAAACGCCATCTGGAAGGACACCAACGGCGACGGGGTCATCACCACCGACGACAAGACCATCATCGGCGACGCCTATCCCGACTTCACGGGCGGCTTCTCGACCAGCTTGTCGTGGAACGGACTCGATTTCAGCGCCAGCTTCGCCTATTCGTACGGCAACGAGGTCATCAACTTCCAGGACTATTACCTCTACAACATGGAGGGTTCGGGCAACCAGTACTCGATCGTCGCCGACCGTTACGTCTCCGACGCAGAGCCGGGCCGCAACAACGTGCCCATCGCGTCGCGTATCTCGACGACCAACACTTCGCTCAAACTCTCTTCGTATTACGTGGAGGACGCTTCGTTCTTCCGCTGCGCGAACATCACGCTCGGTTACACGCTGCCCAAGCGTTGGACCAGCAAGTGCCGCATCGCTTCGTGCCGCGTCTATCTCAGCGGCGACAACCTCTTCACCATTACTCCCTACCGCGGTTACAACCCCGAAGTCTCGTACAAAAGCAGCAACATGATGCCGGGCTTCGACTGGGGATGCTATCCTCTCTCGCGCATCTATTCGGTAGGTTTAAACTTAACTTTCTAATCTTGCACGAATATGAACATCAAACATATATTCAGTCTGCTCGCCGTCTCCGTCCTGACAGCGTCATGCGGTTTCCTCGACGAGTACGATCCCAATTCCACGACGGTCGGCAACTTCTACAAGTCCGAGGCCGACATCGTCACCTCGCTCGACGGCGTCTATGCGTCGCTCACGCAGGGTTACTACTATACCAATAACCACTACTTCACCGACGTCCGTTCGCATGACACGGCCGTGACCGACAGCGGTGCCAACAGCGGTATTCCCTACCAGTTCTACAACTACACGCTCACCGAGGAGAACACCTACGTCTACAACCGCTACACGCAGCTCTTCAAGGCCGTTTCGCGGGCCAATACGCTGCTCGCTCATCTGGACGACGTGAGCTATGCCGACCCCGATTCCCGCAGCACCTACGAGGCCGAAATCCGCTTCCTGCGCGCGCTGACCTATTTCCACCTGGTAACCGAGTGGGGCGACGTGCCTCTGATTCTGACCGAGCTCAAGACCAAGGACGAGGTGCATGCCAACAACTACCGCCGGCCGAAGAGCGAGGTCTACAAGGCGATCTTCCAGGACCTCGATTACGTGCTCGACAGCCCGCTGGCCGACCTGCAGCCCGCTTCGGAGTGCGGCCGGGCAAGCAAGGTCGCCGCATGGACGCTGTACGGCAAAGCCAAGCTGCAGTATGCGTGCGACGAGGATTTCGCCTCCGAAAAGCAGGTTTCGCTCGAATCGGCGGTCGAAAAGCTCACCGCCGCCTGGAACCTGCGGCCGTTCGGCGAGTTGGCCTCCATTCCCTACAATGCGATCTGGGACCTCTCCACGCAGAAATCGTGCGTCGAGAACATTTTCCAGGTCAACTACATCCAGAACAACGCCGACCTCGGTTCCAGCTGGAACTACCTCTTCGGTCCCAGCAAGACCGGCATCACGTCGAACAAGGTGGGCCAGAGGCAGAACATGACCACCAAGAGCATCTACGACGCCTTCGCCAAAGAGGACGTGCGTAAAAAATACCTGCGCGAGACGACCGTTGCAGGCGTTACCTACTACCATACCATGAAGTACGCCGATCTGGAGTGCGGAGCGAACGGTTACGGCGGCAACAACTGGGTCGTCATGCGTTATGCCGACGTTGCGCTGATGCTGGCCGAAGCCTACTACTGGCAGGGCAGCGAGTCGGCGGCCAAGAGCTTCCTGAACATGGTCCGCAAGCGCGCCGGACTGGGCGACTGGTCGGGTGCCGATCTGCGCCAGGGCATCTACGACGAGCGCCGCAACGAGTTCATCCAGGAGGGACTCCGCTGGCAGGACCTGCTGCGCATGTACACCAGGCAGGAGATGATCGTCCATTTCAACGCGATCAACTCCAACTTCGGATTGAAGGACCTGTTGCTTCCGATCCCTTACAACGAGCGTATCCTCAATACCGAAGGACTTTATCAGAATCCGGGTTACGGCATCAAATAAACCGACAGCATTATGCGATTCATCAGCAAAATCATATTGATTCTCTGGGCGATTGCGGGCGGGCAGTTCGTCGCCTGCTCCAACGCAGGCCCGGAGATGCCGGCACCGGACAACGGTGCGCCGGCCATCGTCTGGACACCCGCGGCTCCGGTCAAGGATGCCGAAGTCATCTTCTCGCTCGAAAACGATTCCGACAACGTCCGCAGTGTGCTGTGGATATTCGGCGACGGTGCGACCGCGGCTTCGGCTGCGGGCGAAACGGTCGCGCACACCTATCGGGCGGCCGGCACCTACACGGTCAAGGCGGCCGTCACCCTCGTGCAGGGCCCGATGACCGAACTTTCGGCTACGGTCACCGTTGCCGATACGCAGATCGCGATCGTCGTCAGCAACGACCATCCGGCCCGCATGGAGCAGGTCGCGTTCGCTCTCACCCGCATACCCGGCGTCTCGGGCATCGTCTGGGATTTCGGCGACGGCAGCGCGACGCAGCGGGTGACCGATCCTGCGGCGCAGTTGGAGCACCGCTACGAAGCCGACGGGGAGTACACGGCCAGCGCCGACATCTCTTTTGACGACGGTACGACGCAGACCCGGACGCTGGTCCTCACGGTCGAGGGCCGTTCTCTGAGTTACTCGTGCCTGAATTTCGACTCCGGTAAGATGTGGATCATGGCGCACCGCGGCAACTTCAACAACGGCTACGATCTGGCGCCCAACTCCATGGCGGCCTTCCGCAAGTGCGTCGAACTGGGATGCGTGGACTTCATCGAGACCGACGTGCAGATCACCAAGGACGGCCAGGTCATCTGCCTGCACGACAACTACCTCAGCCGGTTCACCGACTACAGCTCCTATGCCGGCGACAAAGGCTACGTGAGCAGCTTCACGCGCGAGGAGCTGCGGAAATACCGGTTGAAAACCACCGACGGCAAGGTGACCGACGAACAGATTCCGACGCTCGAAGAGGTGCTCCTGGAGTTCCGGGGCAAGGTCTGGTTCAACATCGACAAGTGCGGCAGCAACGACGTCGACATAGCCAAGGTCTACGAAGTCGTCAAGCGCTGCGGATGTCTCGACCGGGTGCAGTTCTATGTCTCGACGAACAGCGACAAGGCCGCCTGGCTGGCCCGGCAGGAGCAGCCGGGTATCATCGCTCCGCATGCCAACAATGTCTCGGTGCTGAACACCATGGCGGCATTCGCTCCCGTCTACATGATCCAGACTTCGACGGGCTATGTCAACAGTGCCTGGATTTCGTCGGTCAATGCCAAGGGACTTTCGGTCTCGAACCTGCTCGACGCCGAGGGTGCGGCTTTCCACAACGGCAATACGGCTACGATGGACGGTTTCGTCGCCGCGGGTCTGCGCATGATCCAGTGCGACTATCCCGCCTTGATGGACGAATACCTGTCGGGCAAGGGGAAACGCTGAATCTTATAACTTCAAAAACCAATCGCAATGAAACGAATATTATCATATCTGAGCATCGCGCTGCTCTCCGCGTCGGTCGCATGTTCCGACGACGGCGGCACGGACAAGGTCTACAACTCGGTCATCACCCCCGGCTTCACGTTCGGCGAGGAGGAGATCATCGCGGGCGTCACTCCCGTCACTTTCGCCAATACGACCACGGCCGAAGGCACGACCGTTTCCGAATACTTCTGGCACTTCGGTTTCGCCGGAGAGGGCAACTGGTCGGAGGAGGCCGTTCCCGATCCGATCGTCTACGACCGGCCGGGCGACTACACCGTCACCCTCACGGCATGGGGCGCCGACGGCAACCGCGCCTCGACGACCCGCACGCTCACCATCCTTGCGGACAACCTGCTGCCGGCGGCCGACTTCAGCTATATGCCCCAGATGGTCAGCGTCGGCACGACCGTGACCTTTACGGACCGGTCGACCGACTCCGACGGCTCGATCGCGTCGCGCGAATGGCTCTTCCCCGACGGTACGATCTCCACGGAGATCAATGCGACCTACACCTTCCAGCAGGCGGGCATGTTCAACGTCCGGCTGACCGTGACCGACGACCGCGGCGGCACGAGCACCGCCTCCAGAACCATCAACGTCCGCTCGGGCGATGTCGGGGCCTTCACGCTGCTCTGGTCCACCGCTGTGGCTTCCGCCGATGCGCTCTGCACAGCGAGCGTCGTTGCGGCCAGCGACATGGGTTATATCTATGCGGTGTCGGGCGACGGCAAGATGGTCGCACTCAACACCGACGGCGCCAAGGTATGGGAATACGACGCCATGGCCAAAGACGGCGTATACCTCAAGAGCGAAATTTCCTATCCTTCGGTCGACACCGACGGCACGGTTTACTGGGTGGGGCATGGTTACGGCGGTTCTTCTTCGGCTTCGGTCGCCTACGCGTTCGACGGTGCCACGGGTTCCGTCCTCTGGAAGAACACGACGGCCTACGCCCCGGCAGCGCGCATCGCTTTCTCGACGCCCTGCATCAGCCCGAGCATGGTCATCGTGGGCAGCCGCGGCACCAACGGCGCGATCCGCGGATTCGAGAAATCCACCGGCAAGAACACCGCCACGGCCACTCCGGCCAACGGCGGCGGCACCTCCGGCACGATCGCCCTCAAGAACGGCGTGGTGATCTTCACCAACACCGCCGAATACGGCTACGGCATCATGGTTCCCGACGCATCGTTCGTCTGGTCGCCGGTTCCGACTTCCGATACGTTCGCTCCCGGCAAGATCCTCTCGGCCGGCCGTTGCCAGCCTTGCGTCGATGCCAACAATTGCGTATACCTTGCCGGCTCCGTCTACGGATCGGGCACCTGGAACCTCGCAAGCTTCGACTGCACCGACCTCACCGCTTCGTCCAAGAAGACCCCGAAGTGGAGCGTGAACCTGCCCGGCGGATTCTCGCAGACGGGTGCATCGCTCAGCGCCGATGGTTCGACGCTCTACATCGTCGCCGACAAGGCCGATCCTTCGGTGGTTTACGCGCTGAACACCGCCAACGGTTCCACCCGCTGGTCGTATACGCTCGACGCGGCAAGCAACAGCATTCCGGCCGTCGACAACCTCGGTCAGATTCATCTCTGCACCAAGACGGGCGATTACGTCGTGCTCAGCGCCGAAGGCGAACTCCGCTACAAGGAGCACCTGGCCGACTCGGTGAACGGTTCGCCGACGATTTCCGAATGGGGCTACTCCTATTTCCTCGGCAAGGACTCCGCGGCCGGTGCGCTCAAGGTCTACTGCGTTGCGCTGCCCGGCGTCGCTTCGCCCGCCGCTTCGGCGTGGTCGCAGTACGGACAGAACGCACGCCACAGCAACTGCCAGAAATAACCCAATGTAGCATTCAGGAGGGGCGGCGGTACCGCAAACCGCCCCGCCTTCCTGAAAATTAAAGGAACCTCAACATGAAAAAATCAATAATTCTCGCGCTGTTCGCGGCATTTTGCACCCTGGCTGCCGGATGCGCCGACGATTTCGAAACGCTACTCAACGACAAGTACTACGAGGACGATACCCCCTCGCGCGAACCCGACATCACCGAGCAGACGCTCTCGCTCGGCTGTTACAACCTCTGGATTTCGGGCAAGGGCACGGGCGACTACCTGTGGTCCAACCGCCGCACGGTGTTGGCCCAGTCGATCGTCAAAAACGAATGGGACATCTTCGGCTTCCAGGAGGCCAATGCTACGATCCGGAACGAGCTGCCGACCCTCGTCGAACAGCAGGGCGGCAGCTACGAATGGTGGTTCGTGGGCCGCGATTCGCAGGACGGCACCAGCGGCGAGGCGTTGGGCATCGCCTACAATCCCGATCGGTTCGAGCTCAGCGACAAACACTTCTTCTGGATTTCGCCCACGCCCGACGAAATGAGCTATGGTTGGGACGAGCTGGGTTATTACCGCATCGCCGCCTGCGCCATGGTGACCGACAAGCTCTACAACAAGCAGTTCTTCATGATGGTCACCCACGCCCCGCTGGCCGCCGTTGCGCGCGCGGAGGGCGCCAAACTGCTCATCGAGCGCGAAAAGATGTACAACCCCGGAGGCATTCCCTCGATCCTGGTCGGCGACATGAATGCCACCATGGACGATGCTTCGTCGAAGACGCTGCGCACCCATTGGAACGATTCGTTCTTCACCGTGGACTCGGATTTCATCAGCGGTCCCGTCGGTACGTTCAACGGTCACAAGACTTCGGCCGACCTCACGCAGGCCACGGCGCGCATCGACTACATCTATGTGCGCGGAGACGTCGAACTCAAAACCTACAAGGTGGACAATACCGTCTACGGAAACATCTATCCTTCGGACCATTGCCCCCTGACGATTCGGTTCGACACCGACTACGAGAAACCCGCGCCCGACGAGGTCGAGGGTTCCGGAACGGCTGCGGATCCGTGGCAGCTCAACTCCGTGAGCGACTGGAACACGGTCGCCGCTTCGATCAACGGGCCGGCCGACGACGCCGTCTACGCTTCGACGGCTTATTACAAGCTCACGGCCGACATCGACTTCAACAACAAGAACTTCACGCCGATCGGCTTCTCGGACGACAACACGGCCAGTTTCGAGGGCGAGTTCGACGGTGCGGGGCATAAGCTCCTCAATGTGAAGATCGTGGCTCCGGGCAAATCCTGCGGTGTTTTCGGCTCCAACAAGGGCACGATCCGCAACCTGGCTGTCGAAGGTGCGCTTTCTACCGAATTCGAGATCGCGGGCGGCATCGTCGGCGTGAACTCCGGCGTCGTCGACGGTGCGACCTTCAAGGGCGACATCACGGGCGGTGCGAATGCCAAGACCCTCGGCGGCATCGCGGGTCAGAACCGGGGTACGATCGTCAACTGCGCCAACCTCGGCGGCACGATGAAGACCGACGCACCCAAAGACCCCAACATGGGCGGCATCGCCGGACAGATCGCCAAAGGCGACGACGGTTCGGGCCGTTATGTCATCAACTGCTACAGCCGGGTGGACAGACTCGAAGCGCTGCACAACAACGTCGGCGGCATTGTCGGCATCGTCAGCGACAACAGCTTCGTCATCAACTGCTATTCGACCGTGGAAGAGATCGTGGCCAACAGTTCCTGCGCATCGGTCGTGGGTTACAGCAAGATAGGCAACTTGCAGAACATCTACGGCAACTCTGCGTGTCCGTCCAAGTCGGCGGCTAACGCGGCCGTCGGCAGCGACAAGAAAGCCGGTACGGTCTGGTCTCAGACGACCTTCGCCCTGCTCTCGCTCGGCGAGATGAAATCGGGCGCCGTCACCGTTCCTTCGAGCAACGAGTCGTGCGATAGTTTCGTTGCGGCGCTCAACGCCGGCGCGGCGATCTTCAACGACACGCCGGAGGCAACGCTGCCGGGCAAACCCAACGTCGTCCTGCGCAAATGGGTGGCATCGGAGAGCTGCCCCGTATTGGAATAACCGCTTTTCAGGAGAACCGGACTTTTCCGGTTCTCCCTTTCTAACCCGAACCCAATGAAACGTTTCCTACTCATCCTGTGCGCAGCGGCAGGCCTCTGGGCTTGTTCGCAGCCGGCGGCCCGTCCGGCCGGCAAAGCCCGTTTCGTCTGCGCCGAGCTCCGCAACCCCTCCTCGCCCTACGTGGTGGTGGTTTCGCACCGGGGCGACTGGCGCAACTGGCCCGAAAACTCCATCCCGGCCATCGAGTCGGTGATCGGCATGGGGGCCGACATCATGGAGCTCGACCTCAAGCTCACCAAGGACAGCGTGCTGGTGCTGTGCCACGACAAGACCATCGACCGCACGACCAACGGCCATGGCCGCGTCTGCGACATCACCTACGATTCGCTCCGGCGGTGCGTGCTGAAAACCGGTCACGGCGTGAAGACCTCGCTCCGTATGCCGACCCTGCGCGAAGCGCTCGCCGTCTGCAAAGACCGCATCGTGGTGAATATCGACCAGGGATACGAATATTACGACCTCGCGCTCGCCGTCACCGAAGAGTTGGGCGTCACCGATCAGGTGCTCATCAAGGGCAAACGGCCGGTGGAGATCGTCGCTGCAAAGTTCGCGGAGCACCCGCACAACATGATGTATATGCCGATCATCGACATCCTCAAGCCGCAGGGCCGCGAGCTCTTCGAGGAATATGCCTCCAAAGACGTTGTCCCGCTGGCTTACGAAGTGTGCTGGAACGAGTATACGCCCGATGTGGAGGCCTGCATGCGGCAGGTCGTCGCCGGCGGTTCGAAATTGTGGGTCAATTCGCTCTGGGATTCGCTCTGCGGCGGTCTGAGCGACGACAAGGCCTTCGCCGGGTCGCCCGACCAGGTGTACGGCCCCTTGCTGGACATGGGCGCTTCGATCATCCAGACCGACCGTCCCGACTTGTTGATCCGCTACCTCGAATCGCAGGGTAGGCGCTAACAACGGAACACCATGAACAAATTACTGATCTGCATGGCCGTCGCATGCGTGTCGGCCGCCAACGTCGCAGCGCAAAGTTTTTCGGCCGCGACCTACAACATCCGCCAGCTCAACGCAAAGGATACGGCCGCGGGCAACGGCTGGGAGCAGCGTCTTCCGGTCATCTCGTCGCTGATCCGGTTCCACGACTTCGATATCTTCGGGGCGCAGGAGGTCTTCCACGGCCAGCTGCAGGACATGCTCGCAGCGCTGCCCGGCTACGATTACGTGGGCGTCGGCCGCGACGACGGCGCCGCGGGCGGCGAATATTCCGCGATCTTCTACAAGCGCGGCCGCTTCAAGCTGCTCGATTCGGGCCATTTCTGGCTCGCCGAAGACCCTTCGGGCCCCAACAGGGGTTGGGATGCCAAGTATGTCCGCATCTGCACCTGGGGCCGGTTCTACGACAAAGAGAGCCGCCGCAGGTTCTGGTTCTTCACGACCCATACCGACCATCGCGGCGAACAGGCCCAGGCCGAAAGCTGCCGCCTGATACTGGCCAAGATCGAAGAGCTGTGCCACGGCGAGCGGGTCATCCTCACCGGCGACTTCAACGTGGGTCAGACAAGCCCGAGCTATGCCATCCTCCGCGATTCCGGGCTTTTGTCCGACACCTACGATACGGCCGAAATCCGCTATGCCGAAACAGGCACCGAAAACCGGTTCGACCCCGACATCAAGACCTTCCGCCGCATCGACTACCTCTTCGTGACTCCGGGTTTCCGGGTGCTCCGCTACGGAATCCTGACCGACACCTACCGTTCGGAAATCCCCGGCGGCGCGGAGCCGAAATTCCGGGCACGCACTCCTTCGGACCACTTCCCCGTACAGGTCGAATTGGAGTTCACGAAGCGGTGACCGCTCTTTTAACCCGACAATGTAACCAACCTGCTCATGTCTCTACTTTCATTTTTCAGAAAAAGCGCACCGGCGCCGCGCCTGCAGAAAGACAGCGCCGCCATGATGCGTTTCTATAAGAAACTCCGCTGGCAGAGTTTCATCGCCGGCACCGTCGGCTACAGCCTCTATTACGTCTGCCGGACGAGCCTCAATGTGGTCAAGAAGCCCATCCTCGAAAGCGGAGCGCTCGACGCCACGCAGCTGGGCGTCATCGGTTCGGCGCTGTTGTTCGCCTACGCCGTCGGCAAGTTCGTCAACGGATTTCTCTCCGACCACAGCAACATCAGGCGCTTCATGGCTGCTGGCCTTGCTGTCTCGGCGGCCGCCAACCTGCTCGTCGGCCTCCTCGGCTTCGCCAACGGCGGCGGCTTCGTCGGCAACATGGCGTTGTTCGTCGCGTTCGCCGTCATGTGGGGCGTCAACGGCTGGAGCCAGTCGATGGGCGCTCCTCCGGCCATCATCGCCCTTTCGCGGTGGTACCCGCTCAGCAAGCGGGGCACCTACTACGGATTCTTCAGCGCCAGCCACAACCTCGGCGAATTTCTGTCGTTCCTGTTCGTCGGCGCGGTCGTCGGCTTCTGCGGTTGGCAATGGGGCTTCGTCGGTTCGTCGGTCGCCGGCGTGCTCGGCGTGGCGACGATCCTGCTGCTCATGCACGACACGCCCGAATCGAAGGGGCTGCCTCCGATCGAGGAGCTGACCGGCGAGGAGCCGTCCGGCACGCCCGGCGACCGCGGCAAGACTTCCGATCTGCAGCGCTCCGTGATCCGCAATCCGCTGGTCTGGGTGCTGGCGCTCTCCAGTGCGTTCATGTATGTCAGCCGCTATGCCATCAACGGCTGGGGCATGCTTTTCCTGCAGGAAATCAAGGGTTATACGTTGGCCGCGGCCACCCAGGTCATCTCGGTCAACGCCTTGTGCGGCATCGTGGGCACGGTCTTTTCGGGTTGGCTCTCCGACGCCTTTTTCAGCGGGCGGCGCAACGTGCCGGCTTTCGGTTTCGGCGTGTTGAACACCGTCGCGCTCTGCCTGTTCCTCTACTCCGGCAGCGGGTTGGTCATCAACATTCTCAGCATGATTCTGTTCGGCGTGGCGATCGGCGTTCTCATCTGTTTTCTGGGCGGTCTGATGGCCATCGACATCGTGCCGCGCGAAGCGACGGGCGCAGCGCTGGGAATCGTCGGCATGGCAAGTTATGTCGGCGCAGGCCTGCAGGACATCGTCAGCGGCTGGCTCATCAACTCCGGCAAAACGGAGCTGGACGGTGTGACAAGCTACAATTTCGATTCGGCGATCGTTTTCTGGATCGGCGCTTCGGTCGTATCGTTCATTCTGGCGCTCTTCGTCGCCAGGCGTTCGCATAGTTGAATCGTTCGCGGTTCTTTCTCCGCATCCGGCTGCAGGATCTTTCTTGCAGCCGGATTTTTTCGTATTCGGCTTTTTATCGTAGCTTTGTATTCCGAAAAGTCCGCAATGTATGCCGAAAGGTCGCCTTTCTCTTTTCTTTCTGCTTTGCGTAGGGTCGGCGGCGGCCCAGCATTACGACGACGGTTATTATCCTTTCGCTTCGTACGAGGAGCCGCAGCCTCTGCTCGAGCCCGATTCGGCGCTTTTCTACCGCGCCGTGCAGTCGGCGCCCGACCTCTACGACGAGAACATGCGTTTCACCTTGCCGCAGGTCGCCGCGAAACGCCGCGGCAGGGCTTTCCATGAAGAAATCGCCACGGTCGACGGCGCGCAGGTTCCCTATCGCGTCTTTCATGCCTTGCGCACCTTGGGTGCTTCGGAGAGCAGTTCGCCGGGTATTGCTTTGGCCGAGGGCGGGGCAGGCGGAGTCGCCGGTCGGCGTGCGTTCGATTTCCCGGAGGGAATGCCCTTGCAGCCTTACCGCGCTCCCGTCTCCTTTTCGGGGCGGAATTACCTCGTAGGCGCCAAATTCTCCGCCGTGGGCGAGTCGTCTCACGGCTGGCGTTATGCCGCCGCTCTCGACGCCCGCACCGGGCGCGATCTCTACGTCGACGGCGTTTTCACCAATGCGTTCACTGCCGCTTTCCGTGCAGAGCGGAGTTTCGGGCCGCGCCACCGGTTCGCTTTGCTCGCCGTCGCGCCTTTTTCCGTGCGCGGCACCCGGCTGTCGGCTACCGAGGAGGCTTTCTCCCTCACCGGCGACCGGCTCTACAACCCCGCCTGGGGCTTTCAGAACGGCAAGGTGCGCAATTCCCGCGTGCGGCGCGAAGCGGTCCCTCTGGCCGTCGTGTCATGGCGGAGCGAGTTGTCGGCCGCCACTTCGTTGCTCGCCGCCGTGAGCGTCGAGGCCGGTTCGCAGCGTTATAGCATGCTCGACTGGTACGATGCCCGCACGCCCATGCCCGACAATTACCGTTACATGCCCTCGTTCGCCGGCGATTCCGAGACCGAACAGGCGTGGCGCGCGGCCGATCCCCGCTATACGCAGATCGACTGGGACGCTCTGATCGCCGTCAACCGGCTTGCCGGCGGTCCTGCGGTCTATGCCCTTGAGGAGCGGGTCGGACGGCTCTGCAACCTGGCCCTCGATGCCGCTTTCACTTCGCGTCCCGAGAGGCGTCTGACACTCGACTACGGTTTCTTCCTCCGGCGCGAGTCGACCCGCAGTTTCAAGCGCATGCGCGACTTGCTGGGCGCCCGCTACGTGGCCGACATCGACCGGTTCCTGGTCGACGACGACACCTACAGCAATCGGTTGCAGAACGATTTGCGCCATCCAGGCCGCCTGATCGGCGAGGGCGACCGCTTCGGCTACGATTACAGCCTCGTGCAGCTGCGGGCCGGCGCTGGTTTGCGGGCTTCGTGGCGTGCCGACCGTTTCCGGGCCGATGCCGCCGCCGGGTTGGGCGCTTCTTCCGTTTTTCGCCGCGGGCGCATGGAGAAGGAGCTCTTTCCCGGATCCCGTTCCTACGGTCGGTCGCGGGCGATGCGTACGGCCGAATATCTTTTCATGGCGTCGGCCGGGTGGTCTTTTTCGCCGCGCAGCTATGTCGGGTTTTCGGCCGCTGCCTGCGCCTCGGCGCCCGAGCCCGAAGCGCTCTTCTTCCAGCCGTTCTATAACAACCTCACGGTCGGGGAGTGCAGACCCGAACGTTGCTACGCTGCCGAACTGAACTATCGGTTGACCGGTCCCGTCCTCGATCTCCAGGTCGCGGCGTTCGTCACCGCGTCGTTCGACGCTTCGGAGACAAGGCGTTATTTCGACGACCTCTCGGGACTCTATTGCGATATGGCCGTTTCCGGCATCGGGCGCCGGGCCTGCGGTCTCGAAGCGGCTGCGTCCGTGCGTCTCTCCTATCGGTGGCGGCTGTCGCTCGGCGTCTCGGCCGGGCGTTACGAGTATCTGCGCAATCCCCGCGTGACGGTCATCGCCGACAGCGACAACCGGGCCGTCGACACCAGCGCCGAAAGCTACATGGGCGGTTGTTCGGTCGGCGGGGCTCCCCGGGTCTGCGCCAGCGCCGGATTGCTCTATTTCGGACCGAAAGGGTGGGGCGCCCGCCTCTCGGCAGGTTATGCCGGCGTGCGTTACGTCGAGCCCATGCCTTTGCGGCGCACCGCCCGCATCGCCCGCCAGGGCGGTGTCTCGCCCGAGGATTTCGAGGCTTTCGTCCGCCAGGAGCGCCTGCCCGACGCCTTCACGGTCGACGCTTCGTTGTTCAAGTCCTTTTATTTCGGTCGTTCGCGGCTCGTGGCTTCGCTCATCGTGCGCAACCTTTCCGGCAGCCGCACAACTTTCTACAACGCTTACGAGTCCCTGCGCGTGCGGCGCATCACGGCCGGCGATGCCGTCGGGTTCCGGCCCCACGACACGCGTTACACCTGCGCCTATCCGCGTTCGTTCTACCTCTCGGTCGCCTATAGCTTCTGATCCCGTCCGGTCTCAATCGAAGCGGCCGTCTCTTATAGGAGACGGCCGCTGTCCGGTCATTCGATGTCGAGCCGGCGTTCTTTGGGATATTTCACCTTGTAGCGCAGGCGCAGGTTGCGTTGTGCCCCGGGTGCCAGCTGCATTTTCCAGGTCACCAGCCCCTTGGCCGGGTCCAGCCGTCCGCCGCTCAGTTCTTCGGCCGTCACCGTTATCTCGTTGTTGCGCGAGACAGGCAGCTGGTCGCGGAGCTCCAGCGTCACTGCTTCGTTGCGCGTGTTGCGCACGGTGAGCAGCCAGCCTACGGTCTGCGTGCGGTTCGAGCCTGCGGCGCGCCGGGCCGTGTAGTCGTGTTCTTTTTCCCGCTTGATCGCTATGCCGCGGTCGCGGCCCAGCGAGAAGCGAAGCGTGTCGTTCGCAAGATCGGGACTGAGGATGCTTTTGCCTATGAACGTACCCTCGAAGTAGACGTTCGCTTCGCCCTCCAGCAGGTTGTACTGCCTCCAGCCCGTCGCTTCGGCCGTCAGAAAGGCATCCTTGTCGATCTTGGGCGTGCTGCCGTAGAGATAGTTCGCCGGCAGTTCGTAGCGTCCGATCTCCACGGCGACCGGTTTGCCGTCCGACGGGATGGTGTAGGGGCGCCGGATCGCGAATTCGTAGTCCGTGCGGTTCTGCGTCCGATCTACGGCGATCGTTTCGCTCGCTTCTTCTTCAGCAAAATCGGTGTCCGCCTCAAGGGCCATTGCCCGATTTTGTGCCGCACTGCCTGTAATTCCGCGTTTGCTCCGTGTGCCGTAGGCTGTGACCGCTACTTCGTCCAGTTTTTGCATGTTCGGACGCATCGCCACGTTGATCGTCGGTCCCGTGATGCGCCGTACTTCCGCCTGCATGCCTACGAAGCTGAATTTCAGTTCCGAAGCTCCGTTCGGAAGCGTCAGCGAGTAGCGTCCGTCCACATCGGTTGCCGTGCCGATCGTCGTGCCCGGGATCGTTACCATGGCCCCGGCGATCGGTTCGTGCGTTTCCGCATCGTAGACCATGCCCGAAACGGTGTTGTCTTTCAGTCGCAGGTCGTAGCGGGGCGCGCTGAGTCCGTAGTCGAGCCAGTAGGTCTGCAATTCGGGTACGATGTTGCCGACAAGCGGATTGGCCGACGAGAGGGTCAGCTCTACGTCCGTCCACTTCTCGCGCGTGTTCTGCCGGATGTTGGCCTTGTAGGAGAGGGCGAGCGGAATATTGAGGCCCGCCGAACGGATGTCGTAGCTGGGATACCAGCCGGCGTTGTTCACATAGTAGACCAGCGTGAAGGTCGCCTGGCAGCGCGTTTTCGCGTCGATCTTCACCTCCGCGGTGCTCATCGGCTCCTTCGGTTTGCCGCCGGCCTGCGCCAGTTCCTTGCTGATGCGTTGTTTTTCTTCCGCCAGTGCTTTCTGTTGTTCTTCAAGTTCGAGTTGCCGGGCCCGGAGTTTGCGTAGTTGCGCAGCGTAATAGTCGGTGAGTTCCCGCACCGTGGCGATGGGTATATTGGCTGCCCGGGTGCTTGCCGAGCAGTTGACTTCCAGTAGTTTGAGTTCCGACTGCACGTTTTCCCGCTCCGCTTCGTTGCGCCGGGCTTCGCGTTCGTTCGCCTTGAGTTCCTGTTCCAGTTGCTGTTGGCGTCGGGTGCGGACCAGCGAGTCGGCATAGTCGTAGGTGCGTTCCACACCCAGGATCGTCAGCCGGCCTTCGGCCGTCACCTGCAGGCTTTTGGCATCCAGATAGGGCGACAGATCGGTGAAACGCAGGGTCGTTTCGCCGGCCGGCAGTTCGATCTGCCGTGTGCGGGTCACTTGCGCTCCGTCGAGGAACAGGGTCACTTTCGCAACTTCGGTTTTCACTTTTTCGGCGCTTCGGGCCGTTGTGCAGGCCAGCAGCGCCAGACACAGAAGAAAGGAGATTTTCATGCTTCGTTGTTCGGTTTCACACAAAGGTAGTGATTTATTTATTACCTTTGCAAACGAAATTTCCCAAAGTCATGGCAGGTTCCAACTTCGTAGATTACGTGAAGATATTCGCCCGTTCGGGCCACGGAGGCGCCGGTTCGGCCCACTTCCGCCGCGAGAAGTTCGTGGCGTTCGGCGGTCCCGACGGCGGCGACGGCGGCAAGGGCGGCAGCATCGTCCTGCAGGGCGATCGCCAGTACTGGACGCTCATCCACCTCAAGTACCAGCGCCACCAGTTCGCTGAGGACGGGCAGTGCGGTTCCGGCGCCCGTTCGTCGGGCAAGGATGCGCCCAATATCGTCATCCCCGTGCCCCTCGGTACGGTCGCCAAGCGGCTCGTGGAGCAGGAGGACGGTTCCACCGTGCTCGAAACGGTGGGCGAGGTGACCGAGCACGGCGAGCAGCTGGTGCTGCTCAAGGGCGGCCGCGGGGGCTTGGGCAACTGGCATTTCAAGAGCGCCACCAACCAGACGCCGCGTTATGCGCAGCCCGGCGAGGAGGGAGACGAGGGGGCTTTCGTTCTCGAACTTAAGGTCCTGGCCGACGTGGGCCTGGTCGGTTTTCCCAACGCCGGGAAGTCGACGTTGTTGTCGGTCGTCTCGGCCGCCAAGCCCAAGATCGCCAACTATGCTTTCACGACGCTCGAACCCAACCTGGGCATCGTCGAGGTGCGCGACCACAAGTCGTTCGTCATGGCCGACATTCCGGGCATCATCGAGGGGGCGCACGAGGGCCGGGGGCTCGGTACGCGTTTCCTGCGCCACATCGAGCGCAATTCGGTGTTGTTGTTCATGATTCCGGCCGACAGCGACGACGTGCAGCGCGACTACGAGGTGCTGTTGGGCGAGCTCACGCAGTACAATCCCGAGCTGCTCGACAAACGCCGCCTGCTGGCCGTCACCAAGTGCGACATGCTCGACGACGAGCTTATGGAACAGATGAAGCCCCATCTCCCGGCCGGTATTCCGGCGATCTTCATCTCGTCGGTCTCGGGGCTCAATATCCGGCAGCTCAAGGATATGCTGTGGGAGGCGTTGCAGGAGTAGCAGCGAAGTAGGCCTCGAATCCGGTGACGCGGAGCGAGTAGACTCCGTTGAAATAGTCGACGATTCCGCATAGCGATCCGCTGCCCGAAGGCAGCGGATCGTTCGCATAGGTCGCCGAGCCCGCCGTGCGCACGGTCAGTCTGTTGCCCCGCGCGTCCGCAACGGTCCGTTCCGAGGTTCGGGGCCGGCCCGTCTCCGGGTCGCGGTCGCACCAGGTGCCCGTCTCCACGAAATGTACGCCGTCGATCCGTACGTAGGTATCCACATGTGCGGCGGTCAGTTCGTCGATCCGCACCGCCCGCGCCGGCTTCCGTACGGGTGTTTTTCCGCTTTTGCGCAGGTGTTTTCCCAGTTCTTCGCGCGGGATGCGGGTCGTGCCGTCCCCGATTTTTCCCAGTTCGATTTTTCCTCCGTAGTCATAGAGCGTCAGCCCGTTGCAGTAGACGACCGCTTCTTCGCCGAGCGGATAGGCGTTGTCGGCAGCAGGGTAGTCGGCCGCTATGGCAATGCCGCCCGTCGCATCTTCGATGACCAGCTGGCCCGGAAACTCTCCGTAGCGGTTGTTCGCCGTCACAATGCCCCGCACCGAGGTCTGGTCGGCGATCGTGTGGCTTTGGCCGTCGCAGAGCAGTTTCAGTTGTGCAATGGTGCAGATGGATTCCGGCAGGGCGTCGTAGTCGAGGCCCGTGGCTTTGTCGCAGGCCGTCAGCAGGAGGCCGAACAGCACGAGCCTACAGCCGTTCGCAATCGGTTTCATCGCGGAGCTTGAGCAGATAGCGGTTGCCGTCGTGCTGGAGAATGCCCGTCAGGGCGCAGCGGCCCGCCGGAATGTCGTAGTCGGCAAACCGGGCGTAGGGGCGGACATAGGTGCGTATTTCGTTGCCGGCATCGTCCGCAAAGCGGTTGTCGCCGGCCCAGGTTCCCGGCACGGGTTCTTGCGGGGCGTAGTGCACTCCCTCGATGCGGACCAGCGTGCCGCACATCGTCGGCCGCAGTTCTCCGATCGTGCGCAGGGCCGCGGCGGGAGGTCGGAGCGGTTCGGCTTCGCGCACTACCGTGCGGTCCAGCGCCGGCCGCGATGCGATGTAGTCGGTGGGGTAGCCGTTGTCGGTCGTCGGTTTGCGGCCGAGTTGGAGTAGGCCGCGGTTTTCGGCCAGCATCCAGCCTTGCAGGTGCACCGTCACGGTGCTGCCCTCCGGATAGTCGTTGTGGAGATGGTCGAGCCCCGCCATGATCTCCAGCCCGGCACCGTCGGCTTCGATGCAGAGCGTGCGGTAGAAGTTTTCGCTGCGGTCGCAGCTCGTCACGCATCCTCGCACCGTCATGGGGCTTTCCACCACCGTCGGATTGCCCTCGAATTGTCCGCGCAGGGCTTTCAGCGTCGTCGTCGCCGGGGCCGGGGTCTCCGTCCGCTTCTTCTCGCCGAACGACGAATCGTAGCATCCGGCCGGCAGCAGCAACATGGCCGCTCCTGCCAGCACTCCTCGTGTTCTTGCCATTCTCCCTGCTCCCGGCACGCTCCGCATGGCCGTTATTCTTCGATGCGCGAATCTTTCAGCCCCAGGAAGTAGAGGATGCCGTCCAGACCGATCGTCGAGATCGCCTGCCGGACTCCCGCCTTGACCTTGGGCTTGGCGTGGAACGCAATGCCCAGACCCGCCAGGTTGAGCATCGGCAGGTCGTTGGCTCCGTCGCCCACGGCCACCGACTGGGCGATGTTGATGCCCTCGAACTGGCACAGCAGGCGCAGCAGTTCGGCTTTGCGGCGGCCGTCGACGATCTCGCCGGCATAGCGGCCCGTCAGGCGGCCGTTCTCGACTTCCAGTTCGTTGGCATAGACGTAGTCGAAGCCGTATTTCTGACGCAGGTAGTTGCCGAAGTAGGTGAATCCGCCCGAGAGGATGGCCGTCTTGTAGCCCACGCGCTTGAGGATGGTCATCATGCGCTCCAGCCCCTCGGTGATGGGGAGGTTGCGGGCTATTTCGTCCATCACCGCTACGTCCAGTCCTTTGAGCAGGGCCACGCGGCGCGTGAAGCTCTCGCGGAAGTCTATCTCGCCGCGCATGGCGCTTTCGGTGATGGCGCGTACCTCGTCGCCCGCGCCCGCCCGGTCGGCCAGTTCGTCGATCACTTCGGTTTCGATGAGCGTCGAGTCCATGTCGAAGCAGATCAGACGGCGGCTGCGGCGGTAGATGTCGTCTTTCTGGAACGAGACGTCGAGCCCCAGTTCCGACAGGTTCATGAAGCGTTCCTGCATGGCGCTGCGGCTCTCGTCCGTCAGCGAGCCGCGCACCGAAAGTTCGATGCAGGCCTTGGCCGCACGGTCGTCCTCGTGCAGCGGCATGCGGCCCGTCAGACGCTTGATGGCGTCGATGTTCAGCCCGTGTTCCGCCACCGCGGCCGTCGCTTCGGCTATGTGGCGCGCCGAGACCGTGCGGCCCAGCAGCGTGATGATGTAGCGGTTCTTGCCCTGGCGGCCCACCCAGGCTTCGTAGTCTTCCTCCGAGATGGGGGTGAAGCGGATCATCACGCCCAGCTCCGAGGCCTTGAACAGCAGTTCTTTCATGATGTTGCCCGACTTGTCGGGGGTGGTCATGATCAGGATGCCCAAGGTCAGCGACTGGTGGATGTTGGCCTGGCCGATGTCGAGGATGCAGGCGTCGTAGCGCGCCAGGATGGCCGTCAGCGACGAGGTCATGCCCGGTTTGTCGGCGCCCGAAATGTTGATCTGTATGATTTCGATGTCGTTCTGCATGGTGTCTTGCGTCCGTACGATTTTATTTATACAAAGGTAGCAAAGTTCTTTTCTTCTTCAGCAGATTATCCGTTCTTTTTTGCGGCGGGGCGGCCGATTATTTCCGTATTCGGCGGATTTTGCCTATTTTTGCGTGCAAACTTAAACCGACAGACTTATGTGGAATTTTTTCGCCCAGGCGCTCCCCGTCGACGAGCCGCTGCTCGTGCCCGACAGCGTGCAGAAAGCCAACCTCGCGCAGACGATCGACAAGGTGATGCACATGGACTACCGCCAGTTTTTCATCGACATGTTCGGCGACATCGTGTGGATCGGACTGAAACTTCTGGTCGCCGTCGCCATCTACCTCGTCGGACGTTGGGTCGTGCGGCGCCTGATCCGGCTGGTCGACCTGGCTTTCGAGCGCCGCAGGGTCGACGTGTCGCTGCGTTCGTTCCTGCGCCATAGCATCAAGGTGGTCTTCACGTTGCTGCTCGTCCTCATCGTCGTGCAGACGCTGGGTGTCAACGTCACCTCCATCATCGCCCTCTTCTCGGCCGCCACGCTGGCCATCGGTATGGCGTTGAGCGGTACGGCCCAGAACTTCGCCGGCGGCGTGATGATCCTGCTGATGAAGCCTTACCGCGTCGGCGACTTCATCTCGGCCCAGGGCCAGTCGGGCACCGTGCGCGAGATCAAGCTCTTCTCCACGGTCATCACCACGGGCGACAACCAGACCATCTACATCCCCAACAACGTCATCGCCACGGCCATCATCGACAACTATTCCACCGCCGACGTGCGGCGCGTCGACTGGACCGTCGGCATCTCCTACGGCGACAGCGTCGAGACTGCCCGCAAGGCGCTGCTCGAAATCCTCGCCGCCGACAGCCGCGTGCTCGCCGAGCCCGCTCCGGTCGTGTGGGTCGCCGCGCTGGCCGATTCGTCGGTCAACCTCACCATCCGCGCCTGGGTGCGCAACGCCGACTATTGGGACGTCTTCTTCCAGAACAACGAGCTTTTCTACAACCGCCTGCCCGAGCACGGCATCTCGTTCCCGTTCCCGCAGATGGACGTGCACATGAAGAAAGAGTAGTATCTATAAAAAGCATAAATCATGGAACTCAAAGAGATTCTGGCCATCTCGGGCCAGCCCGGTCTGTACAAATATGTTGCGCAGTCGACGCGCGGCGTCATCGTCGAGTCGTTGGTCGACGGACGGCGGCTCAACGCCCCGGCTTCGTCCAAGGTCAGCGCACTGACCGAAATTTCGATGTACACCGAGGGCGACGACATTCCCCTGGCCGAGGTGTTCACCCGCATCTACGCCCATACCGGCGGCAAGGAGGCCATCAGCCACAAGGAGAGCCCCGAGAAGCTCCGGGCCGCTTTCGGCGAGGTGATCCCCGAGTTCGACCGCGACCGCGTGCATGCTTCCGACATCAAGAAGTGTTTTTCGTGGTTCAATACGCTGGTCGCCGCAGGCTTCACCGAGTTCAGGCTCCCCGACGAGTCCGAGGCTTAGTTTGGGCGTTTTCCGATTCCGTGTCCCGACGCATTCGCTGCGTCGGGGCTTTTTTATTTGTTCCCTTTCAAGCTGGGTTTCTCGCCTTGCAGAGTTCAAGCAAGTTGGCTCTGCCCTCGGTTGTCGAAAACGTTCCCTTTTGGGGCAGGTTTTCTCGCCTCGGCATAGCCCGAACAAGTTCGGCTCTGCGCTCGGCTTGTCGAAAACGTTGGTATCGGGGATTCTACTTGCTTCAGTGCGGCCCGAATACCTCTTTTTCGTGTCATTCTGAACGCAGTGAAGCCCCCGCTCCGCAGGCTCCGGTTCTTCTTTCTGCTGTGCCGTCCCGAATGCAGTTCGCTGCATCTCTCCTCCGTGTCATTCTGAACGCAGTGAAGCCCCCGCTCCGCAGGCTCCGGTTCTTCTTTCTGCTGTGCCGTCCCGAATGCAGTTCGCTGCACCTCTCTCCTCCGTGTCATTCTGAACGCAGTGAAGAATCTCCGATCTCCCGTGCAACGTTACACAGCGCTCTGAATTCCTCGAATACCTTATAGGGTAAAAAAACTTATGGACCGCAGCCTTGTCGGCTGCAGTCCATAATCGATCGGATAACTCGTATCCGGCATGCGCGCTGGAACACATGTGGGGAACCCGGCGGAAGAACCGGTGCCGGCGGTCCCCAAAAGTTGCGTCACTGATTATTTTTGCGGTGTGGGAGCACCGGAAAGAATGATTCCGAATACGACCTCTGCCCGTTTCCGGTCGGGATGGGGCGGTCGGTCGCAGTCGAAGCCATGCAGGGCCGTCGCTCTCCTTGCCGGATTCCGCCGCGGGCGCTGTCGCTTCGGTCGACCGCGTCGCGATACGGAACGCTGACGGTGCTTTTTCAAGCGTCGGCATGGCTCTCTTCGTGCATTGCAAAGTTACGGACTTCTGTTCCGGATGGTGTTTTCGGGCATATCCTAAGTGAGACGTGCAAACGCTTGCGTGTCATTCAATTAAAATTATTTAATTACCCCTCCCTTTTCGGATGCCATTTCGCGGTCGAAAAATAGCATAAAAGGGCGCTTGCCGCGGTTGCAATCGCTTCCCAGGCTCTCTGAGGCCCGTTGTTGCTTTTGTGCCGTCTTCCGGTTCCGGACCGTTTGCCTTTCAGTTCCCTTCGTTCCATAAATTCGCAATGTCATGGAACCGTTTCGCTGTGCGGCATCATCCCGCGGCCGGCCGCGGGATGCGTTGTTCGCGTCCTGCGCCGGTTTGTTCAAGCTGCGCAATACGTTCGAAAACCGGGTAGAGTAGGGCTCCGATACACCCTTGACCTCGACACCGGGCCGCCGGACGACCCGCCTGTCCGGTGCAACCGGAGATATTCGTAAATAATTTTATTAATCACGGTTTTTTGCACTATCTTTGCGCTTCGAGCCGCTCCGTACGCCGCGGGTCGTCCGGGTTTGTTCCCGAGCGGGCCGGTTTTCGGATTTCGTGCCGGCGGCGGATCGAGATACGTATGTTGGAAAAGGGAGCCCGGAGGGTTCCCGCAGATGCAAAATTTATGGACAAGAAGAAAATGGTGGCGCTCGTCGCCCACGACAACATGAAACGCGACCTGGCCGAATGGGTCGACTGGAATTGCGCCGTGCTGGCCCTGCATCCGCTGGTCTGCACCGGTACGACCGGCAAGATGGTGGAAAAGACCCTCAAGAATCATAGCAACGAGACCTGCAACGTCGATTCGCTCGACATCACGTTGCTCAAGTCGGGCCCGCTGGGCGGCGACCAGCAGCTGGGTTCGCTCATCGTCTCGGGCAAGGTCAGCGCGCTGATCTTTTTCTGCGATCCGATGGCGGCGCAGCCTCACGACGTCGACGTCAAGGCCTTGTTGCGTCTCGCTTCGCTCTACAACGTGCCTACGGCCATCAACCGCGCCACGGCCGATTTTCTGATTTCGTCGCCCCTTTTCAAGGACGATGCCTACGAGCCCGTGGTCAAGGATTACCGCGAGTATGTCGAGCGCGTGCTGAAGTAGCCGCCCGCCTCGCCCCGATATGAAAAAGGAGTCTCCCAAGAGACTCCTTTTCGTTTCAGCGCAGTCGGTCGAGCAGTTTTTCCAGCACGGCGTCGCGCCCCGTCAGGTATTCCGCCGCCACGCAGGGGATCGCGATGTCGGGCACTACATAGCCGTCGTCGCGGCGCGTGCATTCGTCGATTTCCACCATCGAAACGCAGCTCTCGGCCAGTTGCGACGGATGCAGCGTCCGCCCTTCCAGCACTTCGCCGTATTTCAGCGCGTTGTGCCGCAGCGGTTCGCCGGCCAGCTGCGCCGCACCGTGGTATTGCAGCATGTTGACGAACGACGCGGCTATCGAGCCCGTGTCGCGGCTCACCAGCACGTAGCAGCGCATGCCGTCGACGTGCATTTCCGGATTCGTCTCGAACGAGCGGACATATTCCGTCTCGGGCAGTTCCACCGTTTGTCCGGCCTGTTCTTCGGTCAGAAAATCATAGTAGAGCATCGCTTCTTTCGATGCCTTGACCCGCTGCCCCGTGCAGTAGCCGACCACCGGTTTGTCGATGAAGATCGAGAGCAGTTCGTCGAACGCGTGGCCGTTGCCGCCCGGGTTGCGCCGCAGGTCGAGAATCACGTTTCGCAGCCCTTGTTTCTTGAAATCGACGATCGCCTTGCGCACAATGCGTATCAGCCGGCTGTTGTTGGGGAAAAACGCAGGGATCGCTATGTAGCCCGCTCCGGCGTCGGCATAGGTGCGTATGTTGGCGTCGGTCTCTTCGGCCTTGTTCAGGGCGAAGATGGCTTTTCGGGCCGGTTGTCCCGCCGTCTCCACCGTCAGCATTTCGCCGTTGCGTTCCAGGTCGATGCGGAACCGCCCGACGGCCTGGCTGTAGAAATAGCGGTTCATCAGCGAGGTCGGTATCGTGTGACGGTCGTCGTAGCCGTATTTCAGATAGTCGGCCGCCGCCACTCCGTTGATCGCCGCCACACGGTCGCCGCGCCGGAACTGCGGGTCGAGCGAGCGGTCGACAATGAGCGTGTCGTTGATCTGCAGCAGCGAGAAGGCCGGCATCCGCAGTTCGCGGCTCAGCCTGCGTTGGTCGCTCTTTTTTGCGTAGACTTCGGAGTCGCCGTACGGTACCGGAGTGATCCGGTAGTGCGGGTCTTCGTGGTGCAGCCGGTCGTAATAGGGGCGCATGACCCAGAACAGGTCGGAGGTCAGCAGCGAATCCTTGCCCAGCGCATCGCAGCGGGCGTTGATCTCGGCCAGTACTTCGGCTTTTTCGGCGGGGGAGAGCAGCGAATCGAGCCCCGGATGGCGCGGGACGCGGTGGAGATTCCTTTCCAGACCCACACGCGTGCGGGGCAGTTTGTAGTCCAGCATGGCGAAGCAGCGGCCGGCAATGGGCACCGAGCGGCCTTTAGGAGTGTCGGGTTCTTCGGCCCGGGCGCTGAGGGTGCTTGCCGCAAGCAACAGCGAAAGGAGGATGATTCTCATGGAGTTTCGGGATTCTGTTCGTTTTGCTAACGCGCTTTTCCCGGATTTATTGCAGTCGCCGGCCGGTTTGTTTTCGCCGATCGTTCGGAATCTTTTATGTCGATCCGTAAAAATATTCTTTTGCCCTTTGCGCGCAGCGCGCGGCGCTGCCCGGCCTCAATTTTTCCGGCAGAGGACCGCAACCGTCCGGTGTACTCTGAGGGCACGGACAGGCGCCATACCTATTATATATGCACCCTCAGAGCGGGTCAGAGGTTGTGCGACAGCGGGGCAGGGACAGCGTTGCCGGCATCGAAATCGCCCCAGCGATCGGCGATAAGGTCGAGCGTGGCGAAAAGCTCGTCGATGTCGAGCGATGTCACCAGTTTCAGCCGCGTCTCCTTGAAGTTGGGCAGTCCCTTGAAATAGTTGGTCAGATGGCGCCGCATCTCCAGGATTCCTACGTGGTCGCCTTTGATTTCGAGCGATTTGCGAAGGTGTTCCTTCGCTATCGCCACCCGCTCCGCCACCGACGGCTGCGGCAGCACCTCGCCCGTCGCAAGGTAGTGTTTCACTTCGCGGAAAATCCACGGACGGCCGTAGGTCGCGCGGCCGATCATCACGCCGTCCACTCCGTAGCGGTCGAACATCTCCGCCGCCCGGGGCCCCGAGTCCACGTCGCCGTTGCCGATGATCGGAATGCGTATCTGCGGGTTGTTCTTCACCTTGCCTATCAGCGTCCAGTCCGCTTCGCCGCGGTACATCTGGGCCCGCGTGCGGCCATGAATCGTCAGCGCCGCAATGCCGACGTCCTGCAGGCGCAGGGCTATCTCTTCGATGTTTTTGTGTTCGTCGTCCCAGCCCAGCCGGGTCTTCACCGTCACCGGTTTGCGCACCGCTTCCACAATGCGCCGCGTCATCTCCACCATCGTCGGCACGTCGCGCATCATCCCCGATCCTGCCCCGCGCCCCGCGATCTTCTTCACCGGACACCCGAAGTTGATGTCTATCACGTCCGGTCCGGCCGCTTCGGCCATGCGGGCCGCCTCCACCATCGGTTCGATCAGGTGGCCGTAGATCTGGATGCCCACCGGGCGTTCCGCTTCGTCGATCTCCAGTTTCTTGAGCGACTTGGCCGCATCGCGGATCAGTCCGTCCGACGAGATGAATTCCGTGTACACCATGTCGGCTCCGAAGCGCTTGCACATGTAGCGGAACGAGGGGTCGGTCACGTCTTCCATCGGCGCCAGCA
>ERZ778516.26-NODE-26-length-136688-cov-11.706637_pt1 | contig 136688 bp, 117 predicted proteins | sample MGYA00510342_ERZ778516 | MGnify/ENA primary metagenome ERZ778516 (study PRJEB29527, sample SAMN07138961) | mouse gut metagenome | material: feces | host: mouse | place: China:Nanjing | collected 2016-01-25 ...
CCAATTCCCTCCAAATTTTTCATGGTGTTTTAACAGAATTTTAACAGTTCAGCCAATCTTACATTATATAATAATAAATCAGTTGGAAAATCGGCTTAAATATCCTACCTTTGCAAAATATTTGAGTTAAGTTCGGGTTCAGTATCCTTAGGTATGATTTCTCGATCCGCTGGCATCAGCATCTTTTTAACCGTTATGCTCCGGAATACGCTGATTTCATCCCGTTCAGACTTTGGCTTCAATATTAATCATGTTTATAATTTAATTTCTTAATCAGTCAGATTATCACTGTCTCAAAAAGGGGAATTTGTGAAAGACGACACTAAAACACAACTTTTTTTATACAACTTATGTGCGGAATTGTTGGCTATATCGGTTCAAACCGAGCTTATGACATCCTGATTCAAGGTCTCAAGCGTCTTGAGTACCGTGGTTATGACAGCGCCGGCGTGGCTCTGGTGGATTGCGACGGAAAACTGAAGATACATAAATCACAGGGCAAGGTGTCAAATCTTGAAAGCATTGCCTCCGGCGCCAACGTCGAAGGCCATCTCGGCATCGCCCATACCCGCTGGGCCACACACGGCGAACCCAATGACATCAATGCTCACCCCCACATGTCGCAGAGCGGCATGATCGCACTGGTACACAACGGTACGATCGAAAACTACGCCGTGCTGAAGAAGGTGCTCATGGAGCATGGCTATGAATTCAAAAGCGAAACCGACACCGAAGTGCTGGTGCAGCTTATAGAATATATCAAACTCACCTCATCATGCACTCTGCTTGAAGCAGTGCGCGAAGCCCTCCTTCAGGTTGACGGCGCGTATGCGATCGCTGTAGTAGAACAGAACGAGCCCGACACCCTGATAGTGGCCCGCAAAAGTTCTCCCCTGGTAATCGGTGTGGGCGAGGATGAAACATTCATCGCATCTGACGCCACACCCATAGTGGGCTATACAGACCAGGTGATCTATCTCAAGGACAACGAAATCGGCGTGATCCGTCGCGGCGAACCCGTGCAGGTGCTCTCACTGTTCAACAACGAGCCCTCCACAATCAATATCCAGAAGTTAAAACTGTCACTTGCCCAGCTTGAAAAGGGAGGCTATGACACGTTCATGCTTAAAGAAATTTTCGAGCAGCCCTCTACACTGCGCGACTGTCTGCGCGGACGTATCGTGGACAATTGCCGCCGGGTGACCCTCTCAGGAGTCGATCTCAACCAGGAGCGCTTCAAATCAGCCGAACGCATCACTCTCGTGGCCTGCGGAACATCATGGCATGCCGCACTGATCGGCAAGCGTCTGATCCAGGACTTCTGCAAAATGCCTGTCGAAGTGGAATATGCTTCTGAATTCCGCTACGGCAATCCGGTGCTTAACGAAAAAGACATCGTCATCTCCATCAGCCAGTCAGGCGAAACCGCCGACACTCTGGCTGCCATCGAGCTTGCCAAAGCCAAGGGTGCGTTTGTCTATGGCATCTGCAACGTGGTCGGAGCATCCATTCCCCGCACCACCGATTCAGGAACCTACATTCACGTAGGTCCGGAGATCGGCGTCGCATCAACCAAAGCCTTCACCGGTCAGGTGACAGTGCTGACGCTGCTCGCTCTTTCCGTGGGCCAGCTCCGCGGGGCCATTGATGACGCCACACTCCATGAAGTGCTCTCGGCTCTCGACAAAATCCCCGAAACCATCGAGGAGGCTCTTAAGGTGGATACGGAAGTTAAGAAACTCTCACGCATCTTCTCCTATGCCCACAATTTCCTCTATCTCGGCCGCGGCTACAACTACCCTACCGCGCTCGAAGGCGCTCTGAAGCTGAAAGAGATTTCCTATATTCACGCCGAAGGCTATCCCGCCGCAGAAATGAAGCACGGCCCGATCGCTCTGATCGACCACGACATGCCGAGTGTGATCATCGCTCCGAGCGACTCGCTCTATGACAAGATCATTTCGAATGTGCAGCAGGTGAAATCACGCGGAGGCGCTGTTGTGGCTATCGTTTCGAAGGGCAACAAGGCTATGAATGATATCGCCGACTTCTGCATCGAGATACCCGAAGTCCCCGAATGTCTCACTCCGCTCGTGGCTTCGATACCCCTGCAGCTGCTCGCCTACTACATTGCCGTCAACAAGGGCAAAGACGTAGACCAGCCCCGCAACCTTGCAAAATCAGTAACCGTGGAATAAATCCGGTCTACCACCTATTATATAAAGAGCAACTGCCGCCGAGCTACCGGGCCGACGGCAGCTGCTCTTTTTTGATCTCCCGACTCAACCTTTCTGTTACCGCGGAGGTTTATATAGGACAAGGAAATTTACAAACAAAACAACACACAACACTCAAAAACATATTATAATACTATGGCTAAAAAAAGTATCAAAGGCACAGAAACCGAAAAAAATCTGGTGATAGCCTATATGGCTGAATCAAGCGCTTACACCCGCTACAACTTCTACGCATCACAGGCCGACAAGGAAAACTATTTTCCGATCGGCGAGATTTTCCGCAATACAGCCGACAATGAGATGCGCCACGGCAAAGTTTTCTTCAAATTTCTTGAGGGCGGAGTTGTCGGCGCGAATATGGATGTGGATGCCGGTGTCATAGGAAGCACCGCTGAAAATCTGGAGATCGCCATCAAGGAAGAACAGAACGAGGGCATCAAGATGTACACCAATGCAGCCAAGGTGGCCGACAAGGAAGGATTTCCGGAAATCGCGGAACATTTCCGTGCTATCGCAGAAATCGAAACCCGCCACAAAGCCCGCTTCGAGGCCTATCTGAAACAGGTCAAGGACGGCACAGTCTGGAAACGCGACCATAAGATCAAATGGCAGTGTCTGGTCTGCGGCTATGTGTTTGAAGGCAAGGAACCGCCCAAAGTATGTCCTGCCTGCGATCATCCCTATCAGCACTACATCGCACTTGACATGGACGAACTCTAAGACCAGAGGCTTCCGGCTATAAATATACCGGCTATAATATAAAAGTCATGGCTATGCCCTATGCGGCACGGCCATGACTTTTATAAGATGAAATATGTCCGTTACATGGCAAAGGCGTTGAAGCCGCCGTCGACCACGGCTACAGTTCCGGTGACAAAACTTGCGGCGTCAGAGATGAGATACTGGATGGTTCCACACAATTCTTCCGGCTTGCCGAATCGCTTGAAGGGAGTCTGGCGAATTACATCGGCACCTCTCTGGGTCAGAGATCCGTCAGGGTTGGTCAGAAGCGCACGGTTCTGGTTGGTGAGGAAGAAGCCGGGAGCGATAGCATTGACGCGGATCGAGGGAGTGAACTTCGTGGCTACCTCATTTGCAAGGAAAGCAGTGAAGTTAGAGATTCCGGCCTTGGCTGCGGCATAGCCGAGTACACGGGTCATCGGGCGGAATGCCGCCATCGACGAGAAGTTGACTATAGAGCCCTTACCGGCCTCTACCATCGGGCGCAGGAAAATCTGGGTGGGAAGCACCGTGCCTGTCAAGTTGAGATTGAGCACAGTCTTGAAGGCCTCGATCTCTACATCGAAGAAATTGCCGGTCGGAGCTATAGTGGCACCCGGCATATTCCCGCCGGCAGCGTTGAGAAGAGCATCGACACGACCATATTTCGCCATGATTTCGTCGCAGTTGGCCTGCAGGACTTCAGCGTTCATGACATCTGTCACAAGAAACATGGCTTCTCCGCCTTTGGCAGCGATTTCAGCTACGATCTCATCGCCCTCTTCCTTACGGCGACCGAGAATCACGACTTTGGCTCCTTCTGTGGCAAGATATTCGGCAATGCAGCGGCCGAGCACACCGGTGCCGCCGGTGATGACCACCACCTGGTCTTTTACTGAAAACAATTCGTTCATTATCTTTTTCTTTATTTCTATGTTAGGTATTCTCTGTGTGGACTGTGGCCATTATGCCTGAAACCATTCCGAGAGCAAGCATACGTCCGTGGAAAGAGTAGCCGGCATTGTAGCCCATCTTTTCATCACCGAGCATAAGCGGAGCGTGGTCAACACGCATCGGGACTCCGGGACGCTCACGCTCGAAAGTGCGCACTACGTCGATCAGGCGCTGATCGAGATGGGTCGACTCTTTGAAATCGCCGTTGGGGAGCACGTTGCAGATTCGTGCATGGACAAAATGAGTGCGGGAGGCATATTTGCGGGCCAGAGCGGGGATATCGTTGTGGACACCGGCGCTGAGCGAGCCTGCGCAGAAAGTCAGACCGTTGTGCGGATCAGGCACGGCGTCAAGAAACGCCCGGATGTCTGCATCGCAGGTTACGATTCGCGGCAGGCCGAGAATCGGCCGTGGGGGATCATCGGGATGCACGCACATGTTTATATCATATTCACGGCAGACCGGCATGATGGCATTCAGGAAGTAGGCCATATTCTCACGGAGTTTGCCGGCGTCGATGCCGTCATAGAGGGCAAGAAGGTCACGGAATTTTTGCACGGGATCAAGATCGTTTTCAGAAATGTTTCCGTTGACAAAGCCCTGGGTTTTGACAATGATGTTGTCAACCAGGCGCTTCTTCCCTTCCGGTGTCATGACTTTGCGGAGTTCGTCGACACGGGCAAGAGTTACTTCATCATAATCGCGGGCAGCATCCTTGCGATGCAGGATATGGATATCGAAATAGGCGAATTCGCCGAAGTTGAAATATAGATTGGAGGTTCCGTCGGGATTCGGATATTCAAGATCTGTACGCGCCCAGTCGAGGACAGGCATAAAGTTGTAGCAGACGGTCCTGATTCCCGATTTGCCGAGATTGCGCAGCGATTCCTTGTAGTTTTCAATCAGCTGATCGCGGTCTTCACCGCCATATTTTATCGACTCTGAAACCGGAAGACTCTCGACCACGCTCCAGCGGAGACCTGCGGCCTCGATAAAGTCTTTCATCCGATTCACTTCGTCAAGTGACCACACCTCTCCGTTGGGAATATGATGGAGAGCGGTCACGATGCCCTCTACTCCGATCTGACGGAGCATTTCAAGAGTGATCTTGTCATTAGGGCCAAACCAACGCCATGTCTTTTCCATTAAATTACTTGTAAAAATTGTATTTCTATGAAACTCTTAAAAAACCCTGACGGCGTGTTCCGGATCGAAAATCCAACCAGAAACACGCCGTCAGCGATATTGATGTCCGGAGATCATCTGAATTATTTACGGGCTTCAGCCACATAAGAGAGGGCTTCGCGACATTTTTCGGTCACATATGCCCAGTCCTGAGCGGCTACGCGATCTTTCGGGAAGAGCTTGGATCCCATTCCGACACACCATACGCCGGCCTTGATCCAACCTTCGATATTTTCCTTGGTCGGTTCAACGCCACCGGTGACCATGAGCTTGGTCCAGGGCATCGGAGCGAGAAGACCTTTGACAAACTTGGTGCCGAGAACGTCGCCGGGGAAGCACTTGCAGAGGTCACAGCCGGTTTCCTGAGCTGCACCGACTTCACTTACTGTGCCACAGCCGGGGGTGTAGGGAACGAGACGGCGGTTGCAGACGCGCGACACTTCGGGGTTGAAGAGCGGGCCGACAATGAAGCAGGCGCCAAGCTGGATATAGAGAGCGGCAGTGGCGGGATCAACGATAGAGCCTACACCCATTGCCATGTCAGGGCATTCCTTGGCAGCGAATTTAACAACTTCTGCAAAGACCTCGTGAGCAAAGTCGCCTCGGTTAGTGAATTCGAAAGCGCGCACGCCTCCGTCATAGCAGGCTTTCACTACTTGTTTTGCCACTTCAGCATCCTTGTGATAGAACACCGGGACAACACCGGTCTCGCCCATCTTGGCGAGAACTGCGATTTTATCAAATTTAGCCATTTTTGTGATTGAAGGTAATAATTGATTGTACTATTTGGTATAAATTCTTCCAAAGAATAAAACGTAGGCAGGGAGCCTCTTATTGTAGCCTCCCTGCCAAATGATCTGTCAATTCAGGCTCAGAGTGACTATCGAGTGGGCCGGCATTGTCAGAGTGACCTTGCCGTTTTTGATTTTCGCACCAGAGAAAGGCTTCAGAGCCACCTTTTCAGCCTGTCCGAAATCGTTATAGTCATGCACATCGGCCGCTGTCAGTACTTCGCCGCTGACCTTCGAGGCCTTGATGCCACCGAGATCAATGACTACTTCCTGCGGTTTGTCAAGCAGGACATTGACAAGAGACACAGTGGTCACACCGTCTTTGACCGAAGCCGAAGCCGTCAGCACAGGCACCGTACGGCCTTTTCTTACGGTCATCAGCCCGGCGTCAGTGGTGAGCGGCACCAGACGGGCTCCCTGATGGGCGGCATAGCTCTTGAACACATAGAATGTGGGGGTCTTTACCATGAATTCATCCTTGGTCAGGAGCATGGCCTGAAGCACGTTGGCAAACTGGGCTATGTTGGCCATGCGCACACGGTCAGCGTGAGAGTTGAAGACGTTGAGCGACAGAGCTGCCACGAGCGCGTCGCGCATGGTGTTCTGCTGATAGAGGTGTCCGGGATTTGTTCCGGGTTCCACTTCCCACCATGTGCCCCATTCGTCAACGAGGAGGCCTACACGCTTTTCCGGATCATACTTGTCCATGATCTGCGAGTGGGCTCTGATAAGGGTATCGATATCAAATGCTTTGCCCATGAGCCAATAGTATCCATCCTGATCAAATTCGCGTGCCGCGCCTTTATTGGACCAGTCGTCGACACAATAGTAGTGAAGCGAGATACCGTCCATCATGCGCCCGGCATTCTTCATGCAGACATCTGTCCAGTTGTAGTTATAGGCATCCGCACCACAGCCGATCTTATAGAGCTGGTTGCCGTTGAAATTGCGGCAGTAGGTAGCGTAACGGCGATAGATATCCGAATAATATTCGGGAGTCATGTTGCCGCCGCAGCCCCAGGTTTCGTTGCCGATACCGAGATATTTGAGTTTCCAGGGCTTTTCGCGGCCGTTTTCCTTGCGAAGTTTTGCCATAGGGCCGTCATTGGCTGTCATATATTCTACCCATTTGGCAAGTTCCTCGACAGAACCGCTTCCGACATTACCGCTGATATACGGCTCCACGCCGGTGAGTTCACAGAGATCAAGGAACTCATGGGTGCCGAATGAATTGTCCTCCACGGTACCGCCCCAGTTGGTGTTGACCATTCTCGGACGCTGCTCGCGCGGACCGATTCCGTCCATCCAGTGATATTCATCGGCGAAACATCCGCCGGGCCAGCGCATCACGGGCACCTTGAGCTCACGGATGGCTTCCAGCACATCGTTGCGATAGCCTCTGGTATTGGGAATTTCAGAATCCTCCCCTACCCATATGCCGCCATAGATGCAACGGCCGAGATGTTCGGTGAACTGACCGTAGATTTCTGGTTCGATCACAGGAGCCGAGTCTGTGGGATTCAGGCTGACATTAACTTTTCCGGCCGCAGCGGCAGTCAGCGATAATGCGGCTGTGGCAAATGCTAATGATAATGATTTAATATTCATAATCTTATTTAACTTTAGAAATTGTAACCCGTCAGAAAATTTAGAGGTTGTAAAAAAACTGTTCTTATTTGCCGTCGCGCTTGCGCCAGAGGTTTGTCATATCCTCAAGAGTCTTGCCCTTGGTCTCAGGCACAAGAGAGGCAACAAACCATGCGGCTACGATACAGATCACACCGTAGAGCGCATAGGCGAACATATGGCCGAACTTGTCGCCCATGTCGCCGAGAGTCATGTTGTACATCGGAACGAATGTTGACGACACTATGAAGTTGAAGATCCACTGGAAGGCAACGGCGATAGCCACCGCAGCTGAGCGGATGGTGTTGGGAAAAATTTCGGCGATGAGCACCCAGCAGATCGGGCCCCATGAGAACATAAACGAAGCCGAGTAGACCATGATAGAAACCACGGGCACGAGCGGATTGACTTCCACAAGGTTGGAGGCAGCTACGCCGAACGCACCGACAGCCATGCCGATCGAGCCCCAGATGAGCAGAGGCTTGCGGCCGAGTTTCTCGACGGAGAATACAGCGACAAGAGTGAAGGTGATGTTGACAATGCCCATGATGACGGTCTGAACCATCGGATTACCCATGTTCATCGATTCGAAAATACGCGGAGCATAGTAAAGCACAGCGTTGATACCTACGGCCTGCTGGAACACAGAAAGCATCACGCCGACAAAGATAACCATCACGCCGAAAGAGAAAAGCTTCTCGCTCTTGACCTCGACGGTCTGCTTGATCTGGCCGAGAACCTCTTTGGCCTTTTCATAACCGTTGATATGCGAAAGCACCATAAGGGCCTTTTCGTCTTTGCCTACGAGCGCGAGATAGCGGGGCGACTCAGGGACCAGACACACAAGTATGGTGAAGATGCCGGCTACAAAAGCCTCGCTGCCGAACATGTAGCGCCATCCGGTCTGAATGGTCCAGAGGTCTGATTTGTCAGAAACCTGATAGATTGTCTCGCTGATTTTCTCAATGATGGGCTGAGTGTGTTCGCCGAGGATGAGGAAGTTGACAAAATATACTACAAGCTGACCGAAGATGATGGCAAACTGGTTCCACGACACGAGTGTGCCTCGGATATTCGAAGGAGCGACTTCGGCTATATACATCGGGCAGATGGCCGAGGCCAAACCCACGCCGATACCGCCGAGAATACGATAAAAATTAAAAGCGACCAGCAGACTTGCCGAAGGAACGCCATGATCAAAAAGCATGAATTCCGGGTAATAGCTGCCGAGCGCCGAAAGGAAAAAGAACACTCCGGCTATTGCAAGCGAGCGCTTGCGGCCGAAATAAGATGCGAAGAAGCCGGAAATGGCACTGCCTATGATACAGCCCAACAACGCGCTTGACGAAGTGATGCCGTGAATTGTGTCTGTATAAACAAAATCTTTTGCTCCGAGGAAAAATGCCTGAAGACCTTTTTCAGCTCCTGAAATAACGGCTGTGTCATAGCCGAAAAGCAGGCCTCCGAGCACTGCGACAAGTACTATCGAAAAAAGATAAGTCTTGCTTCCATTCTGGGGATAATTCATGGTGTGGTAAGAAGTTTTGGATGAAGAGAATAAGGGAAATGCCCGTGTGGCTTCCTAAAAGCCACACGAACATTCCCTGAAAATCTGGTCGGGCCTATCAGCAGTACATTGCCACGATAGCCTCGTAGAGTTCCTGCTTGCCGGAAGTGCGCTTGGGTTCGCCTACTTCTTTGCCGTAAGCATATACGTCTTCGAGAGTCAGCTTGCCTTCTTCGAAGTCCTTGCCCTTGCCGGCATCGAATGATGCGTAGCGTTCGCGGAGCATATCCTTGTAGGGTGATTCTTCGAGAAGAGCGGCTGCGCTTTCAAGTGCGCGGGCCATAGCATCCATGCCTGCGATGTGGGCGATGAAGATGTCTTCGAGATCGGTAGAGTTGCGACGGGTCTTTGCGTCGAAGTTTGTACCGCCGTTGCCGAGACCGCCGTTGCGGATGATCTGCATCATGGCCTGGATGAGTTCGAAGTTGTCGATGGGGAACTGGTCGGTATCCCAGCCGTTCTGATAGTCGCCGCGGTTTGCGTCGATAGAGCCGAGCATACCGTTGTCCACAGCCACTGCGAGTTCGTGTTCAAATGTGTGGCCGGCGAGAGTTGCGTGGTTAACTTCGATGTTGAGCTTGAAGTCCTTGTCAAGACCGTGCTGCTTGAGGAAGCCGATAACGGTTTCGCTGTCAACGTCATACTGGTGCTTGCTGGGTTCCATAGGCTTGGGCTCGATGAGGAATGTGCCGGTGAAGCCTTTTGAGCGGGCGTAGTCGCGGGCCAGACGGAGCATGGTTGCGAGGTGTTCCTTTTCACGCTTCTGATCGGTGTTGAGGAGGCTCATGTAACCTTCGCGGCCACCCCAGAACACGTAGTTTGTACCGCCGAGTTCGATAGTGGCGTCGATAGCGTTCTTGATCTGGACAGCAGCGCGGGCCACAACGTCGAAGTCAGGGTTGGTAGCGGCTCCGTTCATGTAACGGCCGTTGCTGAACACGTTTGCAGTACCCCAGAGGTTCTTGATGCCGGTTTCGGCCATCTTGCCCTTGAGATAAGCTACGATTTCCTTCATGTTGTGCTCATATTCCTCTACAGAGCAGCCTTCGTCAACGAGGTCTACGTCATGGAAGCAGAAATATTCGATGCCCATCTTCTGCATGAACTCAAAACCGGCGTCAGCCTTCTGCTTTGCGATTGTCAGAGCGTCAGCACCTTCGTTCCAGGGGAATTTCTTTGAAGATCCGCCGAACTGGTCGCCTCCTTCAGCACAGAGAGTGTGCCACCAGGCCATCGCAAACTTGAGCCATTCTTTCATGGGCTTGCCAAGGATCACTTTTTCAGCGTCATAATAACGGTAGGCCATAGGATTCTTTGATTCCTTGCCTTCGAACTTGATTTTTCCGATACCGGGAAAATATTCTTTTACTGCCATAATAATAAGGTAATTGGATGATTTTTATTTATTGATTTCTGTTTTTTTGATTTTCAGTCTGAAAGAAGGACGTTTTTTTAAAGCTCACGCATCAGGCGTTCTTTCCAGAGGGCATAAGCCTCGACGTAGGCCTGGCGGTCAGCGGCCACCGGCTCGATGACCTCGATTTTTTCCAGCGAAGCGAAAGCCTCGTTGTTGTCCTTATAGATTCCGGCACCCATTCCGGCGCCCTTTGCGGCGCCTACAGAGCCGTCTGTGTCATAAAGCTCGATTGTGGCTCCGCTGACTCCGGCAAGAGTGTTGCGGAAAAGCGGGCTGAGGAACATGTTGGCGTGTCCGGCGTGGATCTTGTTGATCGGCATGCCCATCTGCTCCATGATCTCCATGCCATACATGAATGAGAACACGATGCCCTCCTGAGCGGCGCGAAGCAGATGCGATTTGTTGTGGGTAAGGAAGTTCACGCCGTGGATCGAGCAGTTGACTTCCTTGTTCTGCAGCACTCGCTCGGCTCCGTTGCCGAAAGGAATCACCGACACACCGGCGGCACCGATAGGAGCCTGGTCGGCTACATCGTTCATCTCGGCATAGCCGATGCCTTCAGGGGCCACAGTGCGCTTGCTCCATGAGTTGAGGATACCGGTTCCGTTGATGCAGAGCAGCACTCCGAGGCGGGTCCGGTCATTGGTATGGTTGACATGGGCAAAGGTGTTGACGCGGCTCTTCAGGTCGTAGTTAACCTCGCCGAGCACGCCGTAGACTACTCCGGATGTTCCTGCTGTAGAAGCAATTTCACCGGGGTTGAACACGTTGAGCGACAGAGCGTTGTTGGGCTGGTCGCCGGCACGGTAGCTGACGGGGATTCCCTCGGCCAGACCGAGCTCGGCTGCGGCTTCCGCGCTCACAAGGCCCTGGACAGAGAATGTCGGCACTATCTCAGGTATTATGTCTGCGTCATATCCGAAATATTCCAGCAGGAAGTCTGCCACCTTGCCTTCTTTGAAGTCCCAGAGCATCATTTCCGAAAGGCCTGACACAGTGGTGCAGATGCGGTCGGTCAGACGCATGGCCACGTAGTCGCCGGGAAGCATTATCTTATAGACCTTCTCGAAGAGTTCAGGTTCGTTTTCTTTCACCCAGGCCAGTTTTGTGGCTGTGAAGTTGCCCGGAGAGTTGAGTATGTGGCTCAGACATTTTTCTTCGCCGAGTGCTCCGAAGGCCTTTTCGCCATAGGGCACACCGCGCGAGTCACACCAGATAATGGCCGGACGCAGGGGCTGCTTGTCTTTGTCTACGAGCACAAGGCCGTGCATCTGATAGGAAATGCCGATGGCTTTGATTTCTTTGGGGTCGATTCCTGAACTTGCCATGATGCTTGCGGTGGCGTGTTTCAGGCAATCCCACCACTGCTGGGGGCGCTGTTCGGCCCATCCGGCCTTGACGGCTATTATCTCGGCTTCTGTCTTGGGATAGAAATCAGAAGCTACGGTCTTGCCGGTCTCGGCATTGACGAGGCTCGCTTTCACTGACGAGCTGCCTATATCATATCCTAATAGATACATAATCGTTTCCTGTCTGTGTTTTTTATTAATTGGTGATTTACGTTAAATTTTTCTGTGTCTGAGAAGGCTGCGGCTGGGTTCTATCTCATCACGGTGTAAGCCTTCCGGTCGAAGCGGTAGAAGCGGGCTGCGCGGTGCGAGACTCCCTGCTGCTTTTCGTCAAGAGGCACTATGTAAGGCATCTGGGCTATCTTTTTGTGAAAATTTCTAACATCAAGAGTCTTTCCGTTGATGATCTCCGAGAGTTTGCGCAGCTGCGAGGCCGTGAATTTCTTAGGCAGCAGATCGAAAAGCAGAGCCCTGTTGTTGTCAGCTTCACGGCGTATGGCTTTCCGGGCCTCCTCTATAATAAGGTTATGGTCAAAAGCCAGAGGTCCTATGTCATCGATCCGGCACCACTGTGCCTGGGCGGGGTCCACTGTTTTCTCCAAAGCTTTGTCGAGTTTCACAAGCGCGAAATAGGCTATGGTGACAATCAGCTCTACATGCTCTTTCTGCGCTCTCTCAAGCCAGAGCACATCGCGGGGATTGCTGGTGCGGTCTTTCGAGCCGAAGGCCTTGAACTGCGTCAGGCTCAGATCTTTGATTCCTGTCAGCTCTTCGAGCACACGGCCTGCGGCTTCATCAAGGTCTTCATCACGATAAATAAGACTGCCGGGGAGTTTCATATCATTGTAGTCTCCGCCATCGTCACTTCCACTGCGCTTCACAAGGAGCACACGCAGATCAGTGCCGTCGAATCCGAAAACCACGCAGTCAACAGAGATATGATTGTTTGCCAGAGGAGTTGACATGTTTTCTATAGGCTTTTGATTAGGTTTTTAGCTTACACTGACAAAAGTACAAATTTTCCAACAATAAAATTTCCCGGAAAAATATGTTTTAAAACATTAAAATCTATCCTTTTAGTTTTCTTAACCATGACAATATCCCCGTTCTTCGTGTGCCCGTTACAATAAGACCTGCCGGCCAACACGGCCGCTGCCTCAAAATCACTGTCTGCCGTGCGCTTAGATAGCTTACGCCGCCCGCAGGCTTAGGATATATTTGACAATAAGCCTCCCGCGGCCTCTGCCCCGCAAGCCGACTGTTAAACTTTGCTAATCCCCGGCCGGATTCAGCCACGTCTATATTTATAGATATAACGAAGTCCATCAAATCAGCCGCCCCTGTCACAACCGGAATTTTCAAACCATCTCACCCCATAGGTTGTTTATAAGATAAAACGACCAAAAAACTCTACTCAACATCAACTAAAAACAGCAAAGGATATGAAAAAATTCTTAGTTGCAACAGCCCTTGCCGGCTGTGTAATGGGAGCCTCGGCACAAAACATTATCGAGCGCCCTACATTCGGTGATAACTGGAATATCGGCATTGACGTCGGTGCGACAACTCCACTGAAGGGTCACTCCTTCTTCCAGAACATGCGTCCTACAGTAGGTCTCCACTTCGGCAAACAGCTCACTCCCCTCTTCGGGGTAGGCGTTGAAGGTATATTCGGGATCAACACCTCATCGGTCAACGGACACCGCCACAGCCACACCGCATTTGACAACTCCTATGTAGGCGGCTACGGAACCTTCAATCTCACAAACGCATTCCTGGGATTCAGCTGTGACCCGCGCCCCTTCGGACTTGAAGCCGTGGCCGGCATCGGATGGAGCCGCGACTACATCGCAAATCACCACGACCCCAACGACATCTCGACCAAGTTCGGCCTCAACTTCAACTTCAATGTTTCCGAAAACGTCTCCATCGCCCTCAAGCCGAGCGTGCTATTCAACCTGACGGGCAACAATTCGGAATACAAAAACATGGGATTCAACGCCCGACGCGCCAACTTCAACATCGCAGTGGGATTCAACTACAACTTCGGCCCCGGCTTCGAATGTGTGGTTCCGGTCGACAACTCTGCTGAAATCGCCGCCCTCAACGACCGAGTCAACACCCTCCGCGCCGATATCGACGGACGTGACGCAGCCCTCGCCGCAGCCAACGCCAAGAACGCCGAACTCACTGCAGCCCTCGCGGCAGCCAATGCAAAACCCGCAAAGGTTGTAAAGGAAAACACCCTTTCGTCCGTGCGCTACGTCTTCTTCAAGATCGGTTCAAGCAAGATCACTGCCGACCAGATGCCTAACGTCGAAATGATCGCCGCTTACCTCAAGAACCACCCGAAAGCAAAAGTCCAGATCCGCGGCTACGCTTCTCCCGACGGTTCACTCGAATTCAACGAACGCCTCGCTGCAGCCCGCGCCGAATCAGTGAAGAATTCTCTTATCAAGAAATACAAAATTCCCTCTGACCGCATCGACGCCAAGGGCGAAGGTATCGGCAACATGTTTGCCGAAGAGTCCTGGAACCGTGTATCCATCTGTACTCTCGAAGAATAATCTCTCTGAAATATAGCGAAACACAATCACTGCCCCTCGCACCCGCCAGCCGGATGCGAGGGGATTTTTTTGAAAAAATTTCACCCCTCCCCGCATTATCGCACCAAAACCGCCTCCACCCGGCCTTAACTTTGCATTGTCAACCCCCACAGCCCCTCTGACACAACTCCCGACTCCCGCATCCCTCCCCTCCAAAAAAAATTCACCCGCATCTCAACTCCACCAAAAAAACCGATCATCAGCTCATGGAAACAACTCAGACACCCCCACCGAACCCCGACACCGCCTCACCTGCCGCAGCCGCCACCTCCGTTCAGCCCGAACCGGCTCCTGCGCCTTTGCCTGACACCGCTCCCTCATCTCCGCCACCCACGCGGCGCCACTACACCCTCTGGGAACTCGTGCGCCACGAGGACCACGACCGTCCCGCCCCACAGTCCGACCCCACAGACTCCGTCCTCGCATCAATGCGTCCGAGCGCATGGCCCGACTGAACCATCCACTTTTTTTCACCTTTAACCCATCTCTATGGAACCCAACATTCTCACCACCACCCTCTCAAATGAGATCTCACCCGAACTCCTGCGCAACGAAATCGACAGCCGCATTGTAAAAATCCGCCCCTCCTCCACCCCTCTTGACCAGATTTCACGCCTCGGCACCGCCCGCCACGCCGGCTCGATGCGAGTGGAATACTATTCGGTCGACACCAAGGAAGGCAGCACCAACATCACCGAAGGCAACCGCTCGCTGTCAGTCGAAACCGGCAAACAGTTCTCGATCAGAGTTGCCAACAGCGCCATCTTCTCCGAAACCGAAACAGTGCTGCTCCCCACCCTCTCCGTGACTACCGGCAGCTACAAAGGCCAGGCCCTCGTGGGCTACATCACCGAAATCAGCGCCGACACCCTGACCGTCATTCCCGTCAACGCCGACAGCACTCCCGCCACATTCGACCTGAAAGTAGGAGATCCCGTGGTCCGCATGGGCCGTGCCGCCCGCGAGCTCGACGTGCAGACCACCCAGTTCATCGCCCTCCCGCGCAAAGACTACAACTTCTGCCAGATCTTCAAAAGCCAGGTTGAAGAAAGTCTCTATCAGCGACTTGCCGACAAGGAAGTGGGCTGGGAATTCACCGACCAGGAAGAAGTGGCCATAATGGACATGCGTCTCGGCATGGAAAAATCATTCCTCTTCGGCGCCCGCTCCCGCATCGAACTCGCAGCCACAGGCGACGAAGTCTTTCTCACCGGAGGCATCTGGAACCAGACCGACAACACCTTCACCTACTCCCCTGCCGATTTCGACGAGACCGCCATTGTCAGGCTCGCCCGAAAAGCCTTCACCGGACACTCCGGATCGGCCCGCAAAGTACTGATAGCCGGCTCAGGACTAATCGAAGCCCTCAACACCTTCAAAGCCGTCCGCACCGTAAGCGCCACCGAGAAGAAAACCATCTGGGGCATAGACTTCCACCTCATAGTCACCAAATTCGGCACCCTCTACGTGCACCACTCCGAAGTCTTCGACCTATGCGGAATGCCTGACAACGGCATGGTCATCGACCCCGAATATCTCACCAAATACAGCCATGTCCCCTTCTCGGCCGAGCGCATCAGCTTCCGCAAACAGGGGTTGCGCAACACCGAAGGAGTAGTCCTCACCGAAGCCTCCTGCCTTGTGCTCCGCCATCCCAACGCCCACATGCGCATCACCGCCCGCTGATCCCGCCGCCCAAAAAAAATCCGGAGAGCCCCCGCATCGGGAGCCCTCCGGCATTTTTTCTTTTTATAAAGCCTTGTTATTTGGCAGGTGTCACGTCAGAAGTCTCAACCTCAAACACAAGCATCGCATTGGGAGCGATACCGGCCTGCGGATTGCCATCCACACCGTAAGCAAGCTTGCCGGGGATATAAAGCACATACTTCGAACCGTTCTTCATCATTGAAAGACCTTCGCCGAAACCGGGCACAACACGGTTGGGGTTCATAACCACACCCTCGGAATTGCTGTCGAACTCCTTACCGTCGATGAGTTTGCCCACGTATTTAACCTTTGCGCTGCCGTTGGCACCTACAGCCTCACCTTCGCCGGCCTTGATCACCTTATAGGCGAGACCCGACTCAGTAACCTTGATTTCAGGATCTTTAGCCATCTGATCCTTCAGATAAGCCTCACCCTTGGCCACGTTTTCCTTGGCCTCAGGGCTGTTCTCCTTAGCCTCGCGGGCAGCAGCTTCCTGCTTCTGATAGTATTCCATCATCTTCTGCTGGGCCTGCTGGGCAAGAGCCTGGAACTCGGTCTGGAGCTCGCGCATCTGATCTGAATCAACAGAATCGGCAGAGAACGCCTTGGCATAAGCCTCATAGAGCTTGTTGCGGTCAATGGGCACACCGGCCTCCTCATAGCGGAGAATCTGGCCGAACAGCTGCATACCGAACTGGAAACCAGTCAGATAGCCCTGCTGGGTAGTGTCGGTCATAAGAGCCTGCTTGAGACCGCGGAGAATATCGTCTTTCTTGTAGTTGGCCTGCTGCTCTTCGGGAAGTGTCATATATTCCGAAAGAAGACGGCTGCCCTGGGCAGAACCCATCGCAACAGAGAGAGAGTCGCCAAAACCTTGGTTGGCATTGTCAGAAGAAGATGTCTTGTTGCATGAAGTAGCACCAAACATCATAGCGGCGACGCCGCATACCATGAGAAGTTTTTTCATAAACTTTGTAATTGTTATTTTAATATGGTGTTGTTTCTATTCCAAATACGCATCACGGCTGAGAGCGGTCGACCGAAAGCAGCCTGACGGTAAACTCGATGGCCGCACCCGGAGGAATCACATCGCCCACACCGCGCTCGCCATAGCCCAGAGAGGCCGGAAGCACAATCCGGTATTCACCGCCGGGACGCATCATCTGCAGCCCCTCGCGGAAACCCGGAACAAGGCGCACCAGATCGAAGCTCACAGGCTCCTCGGTCTTGTCGAAGACACTCCCGTTGCTCAGACGGCCGGTGTACTCGATATTGACCTTGTCGGCAGCGCCCGGAAAATCGCCCTCGCCCTCGGTGATCACCTCGAACACGAGCCCTGAAGGAGTTGTCACCGCCCCCTTCTTTCCGGCGGCCTCCGCAAGGAAAGCAGCCTGGCTCTCAGGAGTGAAAGCCGAAGAATCGTAGCCGCCCACGAGCGGAGCGATCTGACGGTCGATGAACTCACCCGCGCTACCGGCCGTGAAACCGACACTGCCTCCATTGAGCACAGTGACTACAGCCTTGGCAAACGCCTCGCGGTCAACCTTCATGCCCAGCGACTCCATTTCACGCAGACCGGACAGGAAATTCATTCCCACACCGATCCCGTTGCGGTAGGCGCTGCTTGCCGAAGTAGTATCGGTCAGAGCCGCCTCCACACCCTCAAGAAAACGGAGATTCTCGGCAGGACTAAGCCTCTCGCTCTTCACCGAAGTGCCCCAGAACGTAGCCAGCGCCCGCGTAAGCGAATCAGAAGCCGCAGTCTGAGCCTCAGCCTTAAAAGCAAGCGTCAGCACGGCCGCCAGAACCAGCCCCCGAACTGCTCGCATTGCAATACCTTTTATCTGCATATCGCATTGTCAGTCATCTCAGGCAGAGACGGCCGTCTTACTTTTTGATGACCTTCAGAAGTTCGACATCGAAAATCAGGGTCGAGTTCGGACCGATCATGCCGCCTGCACCCTGAGGGCCGTAAGCCAGCTGAGAGGGAATGAACAGACGCCACTTCGAACCGGCCTTCATCAGCTGAAGAGCCTCGACCCAGCCGGGAATCACCTGAGTGACACCGAAAGTAGCCGGAACACCACGCTCAACAGAACTGTCAAACACAGTGCCGTCGATCAGCTTGCCGGTATAGTGCACCTCAACCTGATCCTGAGCGGTAGGCATCTCGCCGTCACCATCCTCGATCACCTCATACTGCAGACCCGAAGCAGTGGTCTTGACCTCCACACGCTTGCCGTTCTCTTCAAGGAACTGCTTGCCCGCAGCGGCATTAACATCGGCCATCTTCGCAGCCTCGGCGCGCTGCTTCTCTTCAAGAGCAGTGAAATATTTCTGAATCTCAGCCTTAGCCTCGTCATAAGTCATCTTGGGCTCACTTCCGTAGAACACAGCGGCAACGCCATCGGCAAAATCCTCAACGTTGATTTCCTGAATTCCGCTCGCACGGAAATTATTGCCCATGCTCAGTCCGAGAGCATAGCTGATACGGTCTAATTCTTTATTTTCCATAATTATATAAGTTCGTTTGTTGTCATCAAGTCTGCAAAGATAGGCTATTTTACGGCTACCCCTTTAATATTTTTAATTTAAAAAAGTTAAATCAGCAGCCATAAGCCTTCATCAAGAGAAACATCAGCCTGTCGAAAGGCCCGGCCGGCACATCCTTCAGACTTATAACGCCCTACAGCACCAATAGTTGGACTGGCAGCGGCTTAAAACTCATTAAGACGCGCAAGATACTTGCCTATGATATCGAACTCGATGTTCACACGGCTGCCCAGACGGATATCCTTGAAATTGGTATGCTCGAATGTATAGGGAATGATCGCCACACGGAAAGAGAACTGCTCCGAATCGCAAACAGTCAGACTCACGCCGTTGACCGTCACAGAACCCTTCTCCACAGTCACATAACCCTTTGCGGCCATGCGCGGATCAACCTCATAGCTGAACTTATAGTAGCGGCTTCCCTCCACCTCTTCAATCTCCTCGCAGACAGCCGTGCAGTCCACATGGCCCTGCACTATATGCCCGTCAAGACGGCCGTTCATAAGCATAGAACGTTCGAGGTTCACACGGCTCCCGGCCTCAAGCAGACCGAGATTACTGCGGTCAAGCGTCTCCTGGATCGCAGTCACGGTATAAGTCCCGTCGCCGGGCAGAGCAACCACAGTCAGACACACACCATTGTGGGCCACACTCTGGTCAATCTTCAGCTCATCAGTGAAACTGCATCTGACGCGCAGATCCACATTGCCCTCACGGCGCACAACTTCAACCACTTCGGCTGCTTCTTCAACGATTCCTGAAAACATATCCAATATTTGTTTTTATGATTCTGATAATTCTGAACTATTGATGCTTCCGGACCCCGGATCATCCACACAGGCCACCGCCCGCGTCACCCGCAAGCAGTCGAAACCCGCGCAAATGTACAAATTTTACCCCGTATTTCAAATCATCCTGCACCATGTTCTGGATCATCTTCAGCGACGGACCTGAGGCACTCGAATAATTTTTCACATCGACAAGCCCGCGCGAAAGCCCGGCCTCGGCAATGCCGCCGGCCAGAAACGTCAGAATCAGCAACAGAAATACACCTAAAAAGTCAGGACGTCTGGACATGGGATCAGGATGATGTATATATATATATTATATATAGGTGGGATTTAAGGTATGCCTGTGACGGGTGTAGCACAAAATTACAACCCTTTTCAGAACTTTAATGCTTTTATGACAATTTTTGTAAACCATTTTTGCGACATTTGCATTTAAAAGATTGTGAAAAACAATCTCTAAAGTAATTCCGTATTTTTTGACTGACAACAGCATAAAAATGAAAAAAAGTCTTCTCTATACCCGCACCGGCGATGCCGGAATGACCTCGCTGGTCGGTGGCAAGCGAGTGGCCAAAAACTCGCCCCGCGTAAATGCCTACGGCACTCTTGACGAGCTGAACGCCCACATCGGTCTTGTCCAGGCCCACTGCGCGCAGCTCGACAACTTCGTCACCGCCACTCTTCTGAGCATCAACAACACGCTCTTCAATCTGGGAGCCTATCTGGCCACACCTCCGGCACCCGCCCCTGCCGATGACAGCGAGCTGCCGCAGTCGCTTAGGGTGATCCCCGACCGCATTGCCGAACTCGAACAGCAGATCGACACTCTCGATGGCTCAGTGCCCGAACAGCGCACTTTCATTCTGCCGGGCGGAAGCATCGGGGCTGCCCATGCCCATGTGGCCCGCACTGTGTGCCGCCGCGCCGAACGCGAGATACTCAATCTTGCCGACACAGGCGAGGCTGTGGCGCCGATTGTGCTCACCTACATAAACCGCCTGAGCGACTATCTCTTCATCCTCGCCCGCTACATCAACCACTTCACCGGCACCCCTGACATCCCCTGGCAGCAGTCATGATCAGCGCCGGGGATAGCTTTTTTCTTTGCAGAATTTGATCTCGTTCCAACTATTCTTCTTAACTTTGCACCATAAATTTCGGTGATCCTTATGCCGGACAGAGGTCCGGACAGGATTGAAAAGGGAACCGGGTGAGAATCCCGGACAGACCCGCTACTGTAAGTCCGCCACAAGGCCATGAGCCTGTGGCAGTAGCTTCACGGCAACTTTTTTTACGGTCACTGCAAAAGCCCACTCAGGGCTGCGGGAAGGCCGCCGCGAAAGCCGGATAAGTCAGGAAACCTGCCGAAATAGACATCCTGATTGCAGCTTTCGTGGACTAAAGCCGGCATCACTGATTCTGATCTCATCCGCACCTCCCCCTGGCCGGGCCTATCCGGCCGGATGCGCATTTTCCTCGTTTCCATAGCCCTCCGGGCCGGAAATGCGGTCCGGGCGCATTGCGGACGGTTTATGAATAGCCGTCACCCCGACTGTCTGACATTCAGGCGTCTGAGTGACTTCTTTTTATTTTAACCAATCATAAACCGAATGAAGATCAAATCTTTACTTCCTCTGACCACACTCTTAGGACTGATGTGGACAGCCGGAGTTTCGGCCACAGAAGTGACCGTAACGCTCAACACCATCAGCAAATCAATGACCGTGGTCCCTGCAGCCGGAGGCGAGACCGTAAACATCGGCGAGCCTTCAGCGGATTCAAACCCTGTCTACACCTTCAACTGCGATCCGGGCGACTACGTAATGAACCTCTTCGATGCCAAAGGTACTCCGACAGGCTCTATCACCGTCTCCGTCTCAGGCGAAACCGACAATGTAAGGCTCTACAACATTTCGCTTTACGCTACAAACAAGACCGACGGCATCGAATGGCAGCTCGGCAAAGACTATGACGTTCCCTTTGACCGGATCAACGTATCCTCCCAGAAAGGCGAAAACCATCCGGTGACTCCTGTGGTCTATGCCAACAGCACCCGCAAGGTGATTACCTTTCCGGTTATAATCGGCGATTCATTTACCGCCACCCTCTTCCCTTCAGGAGACTATGCCGAAGACTATGCCGAGGTCACAATAACACGGACCGTAACATTCGATGTCTCCGCGTCATGCACTTTCGAGCCCTATGTCACTTTCTCTCTGACCGCGCCAAAGGATGCCGAAGTCAAAGTGGCTCAGAAGATCGGATCGCGCCACTACGTGCCTTTCACCTACTACGATCCGGCAACGGCTGTCGAATCAGGCAACGACATGGTCTATACCTATCGTCTGCCCAAGAGCTCCAACTACAACTACCGCGTGTCACGTCCGGGCAGCATCACCAATGCCGGTATCTTTGACCCGTCAAAAGGCGACATCACTATCACAGACGCCCAACTCAACGCCTATCCGTCAGACTATTATAATCATGACGTGGCAGCCAACAGCGGCTACAACTATGCCGACATATATCTCAACATCAATCCGCAGGGGCATCTCCACATGCAGCCTGACAGCAAGTTCCACATCGTCAACCTGCGCACCTGGCAGCTGACCAACACCGTTACAGCCAACTATTTTATCGAACCCGACTATCACTACACCGTGCTCGGCACTGACTTCAAGCCCGACAATTCGGTGATCGACATCACGACTGAAGGCCTCATCACCGCAAAGAAGCAAGGCACCGCAATTGTGCAGGTACGCTATGACGCCATGTCGGTCGATGTAGCCGGAGGCAATCTCTGGAGCTCGATCTGGGCTGAGAATGTCGGCACCTTCGTGGTCACTGTCGGCGACAAGGCCGAAGGAATCAGAAGCAACATGAAGCTTCCCTACACTCATGAAAACCGCACCGGCGAGATTGATGCCGAACATGATGTCTTCTACTACATGAAGGGTGAAGACGGTTTCGACTACACCTTCACCCCTGAAGGCGTGGCTTCCGTGAGCGTGGCCACTCCGCTTGTCGACCTTGAGAAAAACACCCTGTCGTATCCCAGTGGGTTCTCGACCGAAAAAGTCAGCAAAAACGCCGACGGCTCATATACCGTCCGGCTGGCATTCGGACGCAACATCGTCTGTCTGACTGACGCCGCAGGCAACAGCGTCTACCAGGTAATGTCGGCAAAACCGGCCTCCTACAGTGTGTCCAAGGCCAAAGATGTCCGTAATGACAGCTACAACCTGCCCGGCGACGTCCTTGAGGTAAACTTCAGCGGCCTCTACCACAATGCCGGAAAACTGGCCGCAATCTACAACCAGGGTTGCTCGCCTCTCTATTCATCCATCCCTGAAGGCTATGACAGCAACAGCGTCAAAGGCTCAGGCGGCCAATACAATTTCCCCGTTCAGCAGAAAGTGACCGTAACACTCAAAAACGACCAGCAGCCCATCGATTTCGACCTCAGCGGCGGATGCCTGACCTTCGGCGGTTTCGGCGACAAGCTCGGCGGTCACCGCGACATAGACTATTTCACAGGCCGCAATCCCAACTTCACGGCTGCGTCTCAGTATCAGCTTTCCGGCGTTATTCCTGACGTATCGTTCAGAACCGATGCCTTTGCTGACGGAATGGAACTCTCCATGAGCCTCGAATTCGGCAAAAGTGCCACTCCCGTCTCACTCGCCGCCTGCAAACTGTTCCTCGGCGAAGACATGACCATCACAAGCTCTGACAAATCAATCGCCACCGTCGACAAGAACGGCAAAGTGACAGCCGTAGCTGACGGAAACGCCGTAATCACCTATGCCAATGCCGACGGCACAAAGAGATTCACCTGCTCTGTCGAGGTGTGGAGCATAAAAGTGGAAGGCATTGCCTTCAAAGACGAGGTTGTAGAAGCAGTTGCATCCACAAAGGGAACCCGCATCATCTCGACAGCCCTGATATGGACCCCGGCCAAACCCTCAAACCAGAATGTGACCTATGAACTCTCCAATCCTGATGTGGTCAGTCTTAAGAACAACCGCTTATACACAATAGCCGGCAAGGCAGGAGAAACAGATGTCACAGTAACCACTGCTGACGGCGGCTATAAAGCCACATGCCATGTCATAGTCCGTATGGCTCTCGAAAAACTTGCCTTTGAAGAATCAGCCGAAGAACTGACCGAGGGTGAAAGCCTTTCTCTTAAACCGGTCTACACTCCTGAAAACACTGATTTCAAGGAACTCATCTGGGTTTCCACCAACCCTGAGATTGCAAGCGTTGATGAAAACGGCCTCGTCACTGCGCTTAAGGAAGGAACCGCGTCCATAAAAGCTACCTCAACCAAATATTCCTACATCAGCGCCACCCGCAATGTGACCGTCAAAGCGAAAGACCAGTCCGGAATCGAATCCGTCGGCATAGCCGGAGTGAAGGCCTATCCCAATCCGTTCACCGACTATATCATGGTGCAGACACCGGTTGCCACAAGCGCGTCAGTCTATAGCCTGCAGGGATCGCTGCTGATCAGCGCCTCTCTGGAAGCCGGTCAGAACCGCATTGACACCTCGGCCCTCCCCTCCGGACTCTATCTTGTCCGCATCGGCTCTGAAACCGTCAAGATGATCCGCAAGTAACAAGTGAGAGGTCGTTAAAAGCACGACCCTCTAAGAACACTCGGCCATACCGAGTATTACGCCAAAGGGCGCTGCCATGAGCGAAAAATCTCGCCATGACAGCGCCCTTATCAACACCTCCCCCGGATCTGCCAGCCCCCGAAATCCTGGAAAAACGGCAAAAATCGCCCGAAAAACCTTGGAAAAACGGCAAAAACAAGCAAAATCACCTTGGAAAAACGGCAAAAATCGCCCGAAAAGCCTTGGAAAAACGGCAAAAACAAATTATTTTTGCAAAAAGCAGATTCAGCATGGCACTATTCCGACACCTAAACAGTTATTTAAAAGATTTTTATGCATCGCAAAAGACTGCATTGCTACTCACCGGAGCCAGACAGACAGGAAAAACATATGCAATCCGTCAGTTAGGCAAGCAGTTCAAGTCTTTTGTCGAGATAAATTTCATCGAAAAACCGGAAGCTATACAGCTTTTCAAAGATGCAAGTTCTGTAGATGATATATTGCTCAGAATTTCAGCCATCAGCCAACAGCCTCTTTATAAAGGGGAGACTCTGATTTTTTTTGACGAGGTACAGTGCTGCGAGAACATTGTGACCGCCATAAAGTTTCTTGTCGATGAAGGGAGCTACAGATACGCTCTTAGCGGATCACTGCTCGGAGTGGAACTATCAGAAATACGTTCAGTTCCGGTAGGATATTTAAGTATCAAGGAGACATATCCGCTGGATTTTGAAGAATTCATACTGAACTTAGGCGTCGCACAGCGCATAATTGACAGCGTAAGAGAATGCTGGACCGATTGCAGGCCTGTAGACCTGGTGATTCATGAGAAACTGCTCGAATTATACCGCCTTTATACTATAATCGGAGGTATGCCGGCAGCTGTGGAACAATACGTGACCACAAACAATCTCAATATTGTCAGCCGGACTCAATCAGACATTGTTGCCCTTTACCGCAAAGATATCTCGCAATATGCAGAGAAAGACAAGCTCAAGATTAAGGAAATTTTTGATCTCATCCCGTCTGAACTTGACGCTAAAAACAAGCGCTTCATTTTTAAACGGCTTAACGAACACGCAAAGTTTGACAGATTTCAGAACGACTTTCTATGGCTTAAAAATGCAGGCGTAGCGATTCCGGTCTACAATGTCGAGGAACCTAAGATGCCGCTGAAACTGGCTGCCACACGCAATCTGTTCAAACTGTTTTCAAATGATGTGGGTCTGCTGACGGCTCAGTATGCCGATGGCATTCAAGCCAAAATTCTGTCGGGAGATCTGACAATCAATTTCGGTGCGATATACGAGAATGTTGTGGCCCAGGAATTATTGAGCCATGACTATCAGCCGTATTACTATAACAATAAGCGGATGGGCGAGCTGGATTTTGTGATCTCAGACCTCAACGGAGTTGTACCGATTGAAGTGAAATCAGGCAAAGACTACGAAAGACACAATGCTCTCAGCAATGTGTTGGCTTGCAAGGACTACGATATTGAGAAAGCCTATGTACTGTGCAACGGAAATATCCGCCGAAGCGGACGTGTGATCTATGCGCCTGTCTATATGACCATGTTTATCCGTCGGCAGACTGACTGCGGAGGTGTTTTCCAGGTGGATCTGAGCGGACTGGTTTAGGAGGTCGGAAATTGGGGAGGGACACCCGGTTTCCTTTTTCTCTTTCACTGCATATCAGGGCTCTTTCATTTAAGCACAGAATAACGACAAAAATCACTTTAAAAAGAGAGAATGAAGATTTTGGGGTAGTGCTGTCCGTTAAGGCCGTTCATTTCTGTATCTACATTATGGTTAAGGAGAGCAAAAAACAGGTCCTTGTCATCGGGAAAGATCATATCGGCAAACGATGATTTTTCCGGCCAATAACGACGTTCGATTTTTTGGGATTCTACGCGCAGAATTTCGGCTTTCTGTTTAAGGATCTCCTTTTCCGGTTCTCCATCGGCAGGAATGTTTTCAAATCTCTTGAAAGCCTCTATATTGCCGGTCCTTTTCACTGCTTCGGCTATGATGGATTCACGAATCTGGCTGATATATCCGCTATAAAGCTGCTGATTGGAGACGTTTGCCTTAATAAACGAGATCCTGTCGAGACAACCGGCCAGGAAAGGATATTTCGAAAGGAAGCCATATCTTTCCTTTGAGACATCCTCACAAAGATTCCTGATACAATCGAGAAAAGATCGGCATAAAAGATCCGGCTTGAATATCAATGTATTCAGATCTCGTTCTTTAGCATAAGGCTCCACAGACCGAGAACACAAATGTTTTTCGGCCACATCGACCTCTATATTGTAGTTCCTCAATAGAAGAAGGAGCTTATGGATTTGATTGTATTTCTCCTTACTATGAAAAAAGGCTTCCGGGTGAAGCACTTCAAGATCAATTGTGAGTTTTCGAAAATGCTCCTCGGAAGGATAGTGGGAAGAGAATCGTCCTTTAAGTTTTTCAGTCACGGAAATGATGACCACAAGATTTGTATAGAAATGACGGATATAATCGACCAGCAGGCCAATCTGTCCCTCCTTTGTAATTTTCATCGTGTTCCGTTCCGTGCGTTTTTGCCATACAGCCATAAGCCATGCTATTACCAAAGAGATAAAGGCAATCACGATAGCCAGCCAGTCCCAAAGATCTAAACCTCCGTCACGTGCGAGACGTTCCACATACGAACGAATCACACTGATTGAAGCTGAATCAGAGGCTGAGTGATTCTGAACTTGTAATAAAAGATGAATATAGAGATTCGTCATACTTTATGAGATGTTTGAATAAATGGGAAGAAGTCACCGCAAGGGACGCCAATACTTCGATAAGTGCAAAATTACGTTTTTTCGTAAGAATCCCAATAAAATAAGCTACTTAGTTTTATCCTAAATAGCTAATTGCGTTATTATTGAATAGCAATTTTCTTATATCGAACTCACGTTATGTAGCTACTGATGCACATTATATCGGTTAATTTTGAAGAGCTGCCAATGATGCGGGGGTGGAAAGGGTGATGGGGGAGTGAAGTGTTATAATTGCTTTATTAAGAGATTGTTCAGAGAGTTTGACTTGTTTTTATTCGGCAGTTACGGAGCTTTTTTGTAAATTTGTAGCCAAATTGCCCGCCTTAGGGCCAACAGCATTACTAACAATCTAACCATCACCATATTATGAACGATAAAGAAGTGGTTCTCTCCGGCATACGCGCCACCGGAAACCTTCATCTCGGAAACTATTACGGAGCTTTGAGCAAGTTCGTCAAAATGCAGAACGACTATGACTGCCTGTTCTTCATCGCCGACCTCCACGCCCTGACCACCAATCCGGACCCCGACGCGCTGCATGAGAACGTAAAGAATATCCTTGCCGAATATCTCGCCGCCGGCATCGACCCCGAAAAGGCGACTATCTTCGTGCAGAGCGACGTGCCCGAAATCTCGGAAATGTATCTCCTGCTCAACATGCACGTGGGCATCGGCGAACTCCTGCGCACAGCCTCTTTCAAAGACAAGGCCCGCAAACAGCTCGGGCTCGGAGCCGCCGGCGCTGACGACGATATCGAGAAGCAGATCATCGGCTCGGACACCAACAAGCGCGTCAACGCCGGCCTGCTCACCTACCCCACCCTCATGGCCGTCGACATTCTGATACAGAAGGCCCACAAGGTGCCCGTAGGCAAAGACCAGGAACAGCACCTGGAGCTCACGCGCCGTTTCGCCCGCAGATTCAACTCGTTCTACGGCGTAGACCTCTTCCCCGAACCCGAAAATTTCAACTTCGGTGACCATGCCGTGAAAGTGCCCGGCCTCGACGGCTCAGGCAAGATGGGCAAGAGCGAAGGCAACTGCGTCTATCTTATCGACGAGGAAAAGGTGCTCCGCAAGAAAGTGATGCGCGCCGTGACCGACGAAGGGCCCAAGGAACCCAACCAGCCCATCTCACAGCCGGTTGAAAATCTGCTCACCCTCATGGAGCTGACCTCCGCTCCGGAAATCGTGCAGAGCTACCGCGATGCATATGCCGACTGCTCGATCCGCTACGGCAACATGAAAAAGCAGCTTGCCGAAGATATACTCAAAGTCACAACCCCCATCCGCGAACGCTATCATGACATCCGCAACGACGAGGCCTACATCTCACGCGTAGTGCGCCAGGGAGCAGAACGCGCCCGCGAACGCGCCGCCAAGACTCTCGAAGAAGTACGTCAGGTGATGGGTATCCGCAAATTCTAATACACAATCCTCCCGGAAATCCTCTTTAGCTCTCCCCTCCTCCACATTATTTTACAAACTTCAAAATGAAGAGATACAACCTCATCAACAACTCGCTCGGCTGGCTCTGCTTCGTGATCGCAGCTGTGACCTACCTGCTCACCATCGAGCCTACAGCAAGTTTCTGGGACTGCCCGGAATTTATCTCGCAAGGCTACAAACTTGAGGTCGGACACCCGCCGGGCAACCCGATCTTCATGCTTGCCGCCCGCTTCTTTGTCAACTTTGCCTTCGGCGATGTCAGCAAGGTAGCCGTAATGGTCAACTCCATGTCGGCCCTGCTCTCGGCAGGCACCATACTGCTGCTGTTCTGGACCATCACCCATCTTGTCAAGCGGCTGACAGTCAAGGATGACGCCACTGAAATCAGCCTCGTACAGATGATGGTGATCTTCGGATCGGGCATCTGTGGCGCATTAGCCTACACCTGGAGTGACACCTTCTGGTTTTCGGCAGTCGAGGGTGAGGTCTATGCCTTCTCCTCATTCTGTACGGCACTGGTATTCTGGCTCATTCTGAAATGGGAAAACCGCGCCGAACAGCCTCATAGCGACAAGTATCTGATACTCATAGCCTACGTGATCGGCATCTCGATCGCCGTCCACCTTCTGAACCTTCTGTGTATCCCCGCCATCGGCCTGGTGATCTACTACCGTCTGTGGAAGAACACTACCGCCAAGGGCTCGCTGATCACTCTGGCCTTCTCGGCCATCGTGGTGGGCCTGATCCTCTACGGCCTCGTGCCGGGCTTCATCGAAGTGTCGCAGTATTTCGAACTCTTCTTCGTCAATGTGATCGGATGCAGCTACAATGTCGGTGTACTGATCTACGCTATCCTCGCCGTCAGCTGTTTCATCTGGGCCATCAGCGAGCTCTACAAGCAGAAGAGCGTGGGCAAGATACGCCTGAGCGTCATTCTCAGTATCTTCTTCTCAGGCATCCCCTTCATCGGCGACAACATGCTGATACCGGTGATCATCATGGCCGGAGTCATAGCATATCTCTTCCTCGCGAAGAAACTTCCGGTGCGCATTCTGAACCTTGTGGTGATGAGCATCTTCGTGATCTTCATAGGCTACTCGTCATATGCCCTGCTGCTCATACGCGCCAGCGCCAACCCGCCTATGAACCAGAACGCACCTGACAACGTCTTCGCCCTCGCCTCCTACCTCAACCGCGAGCAGTATGGCGAACGCCCGCTCTTCTATGGCCAGACCCACCAGTCGCGCGTGGTCTATGACGTGAAAGACAACGGCGAAGTCACACCTATGTATAAAGAAGGCCGTCCGATCTACGCCAAGACTGTCAAGACATCCGAAGACCAGCCGGACCACTATGAGATCACCGGCTACAAGAAAGACTATGTGATGGCTCCTGAGCTGAACATGCTCTTCCCGCGCATATACAGCGGAGCGCATGCCGCAGCTTACAGCGACTGGATCGGCGGGCTGCACGGCAAACCGGTAGAAGCAACCAAATATATGCGCAACGGACAGCCGCTGCAGACAGAGATGCTCGTGAAACCGACTATGGGCGAGAGCCTGCGCTTCTTCCTCGTCTACCAGCTCAACCATATGTACTGGCGCTACTTCATGTGGAACTTCGCAGGACGCCAGAACGATATCCAGGGCAACGGCGAGGTCAACCACGGCAACTGGATCTCAGGCATCCCCTTCATTGACAATCCGCGCCTCGGCGACCAGAGCCTGCTGCCTTACAGCGACGGCGAGGGCAACAAGGGCCACAACGTCTTCTTCATGCTTCCGCTCATCATGGGCATCATAGGCCTCGGCTGGCAGGCATTCACATCGAAGCGAGGCATAGAGCAGTTCTGGGTGATCTTCTTCCTCTTCTTCATGACGGGTATCGCTATTGTGCTCTATCTGAACCAGACTCCGACCCAGCCGCGCGAACGCGACTACGCATTCGCCGGATCATTCTACGCCTTCGCCATCTGGGTAGGCATGGGTGTGGCCGGCCTGTGGGCGCTTCTCAACGAACTGCTCAAAGACAAGAAAACGGCAGGAACCGGAGCCAAAAAGCAGTTGGGCACCGCGATTTTCGCCTGCTTCGTAGGCCTTGCAGTGCCCTTGCAGATGGTTTCGCAGACCTGGAATGACCATGACCGCTCAGGCCGCTACGTGACACGCGACTTCGGCATGAACTACCTTGACTCCGTTGACGAAAACGGTATCATATTCACCAACGGTGACAACGACACCTTCCCCCTCTGGTATGCCCAGGAAGTAGAAGGCCACCGCACGGACGTGAAAGTGGTCAACCTCTCGTATCTGACCACCGACTGGTATGCCAACCAGGTCAAGCACCCCTCCTACGAGGCTGCCGGAATCGAGACCTTGGCCAAGCCTGAAGACTACGGCTATGACCGCATGAACTTCAACTACTTCTCGGCCGAATGTGACACCACACCGGTCCACATCTTCACCGCCTTGCGCCAGCTCTATGACAAGAAGTCGAGCGAGAACCCTTGGGGCGCCCCGATGATGGACTACAACAACTTCATCATCCCCGTCGACATCCCCGCCGCAGTCAAGGCCGGCCGCATCTCCGAGCATGAGGCAGACATGGCAGACACTGCCATCCAGGCCAACATGACCAATGACCGTGAGGCAATGCGCCACGGCGGTCTGACCCTCAGCCAGGTACTTTCGCTTGACATGCTCGCCACTTCGGTGAAAAACGGATGGAAAAACCCGATCTACTTCGCATCGACCGTGCCTTCGGACTATTATCTGGCCCTCCAGCCCTATATGCGCTCGACAGGTATGGCCTATGAGGTGACACCGGTGCGCAACGACGAGAACAGCGACTATGAGATCTCGGCCGTCAATACCGACAAGGCCTACCGCAACATCACCGAGAAATTCCGCTGGGGAGGTCTGGACAAGGTGACAGATCCGAGCCAGATCTATCTCGACGAGACCGTGCGCAAGATGGTGACCACAACCCGCTCCTACATCATCTCTGCAGCCACCGGCATGATCAACGAGGCCGCGATGGCAGAGAGAGCCGACTCTGTGGCCGAGCTTGATGACAAAGCGCGCCAAGGACTCGCCGAGTTCAAGGCCGACCGCTACGCCAAGGCGCTCAATCTGCTGAAGCTCATGGAAGAGAAGCTGCCCGAAGCAGCATCGCCCTACGCCATACAGGTGCCACAGAGAATGGCCCAGATCTATGCCCGCATCGGCATAGCCACCGGTAACAAGGAGGCATCGGCCCGTGCGGTAGAGCTGCTTGAGAACGAGCTCATGCGCTATGGCAAGAACGTGAAGTATTACCAAAGCCTCAACCCCTGGCAATACTCCACACTGCCACAGACCGACAAGTTCATAGAGACCTATTATATGGTATATCTGCTTCAGGACCTGAGCGATGCCGGCGGTGACACCGAGAAAATGGTAGACCGTCTGACCGATCTTGGTATCAACTTCGACCGCATCGTCTCGATACTTCAGAAGTAACAGAGGCTTATCGGATAAGCTACAAGAAGCTGACAGAGCGCATATGTGGATCGAACAACCGCCATTTTTCTACCGCCTGCTGTTCACAGAGGCCATATGGCGTATATTGCAACGCGGGAAGAAGGTCGTCTATCTGACTTTTGACGACGGCCCGATTCCCGAAGAGACCCCTTGGGTGCTTGATGTGCTTGACCGCTACGGAGTCAAGGCGACGTTTTTCATGGTTGGCGACAACGTGCGCCGATATCCAGAACTTTTCGAGGAAGTGAAACGCCGCGGCCACTCCTACGGCAATCACACCATGCACCACCTGCAGGGGCTTAAGGTCGATGCCAAGACTTTTTTCCGTGACATAACGAAAGCTGACAGGCTTATCGGCTCGATACTCTTCCGGCCGCCCCACGGCATCATATCGCCGCTGCAGACGAGCCTGATCAAGCGCCACTACAATATAATAATGTATGATCTTGTGACGCGCGACTATTCGAAACGTGTAAGCGGCGAGGAGGTGCTCGACAATGTCAAGCGCTATGCCCGCAACGGGTCGATAATCGTGTTTCACGATTCAAAGAAAGCGCATGTCAACATGCGCTATGCGCTTCCGCGGGCTATCGAATGGCTCAAGGAACAGGGCTATGAGTTCCTGCCGCTGCCTATGTAAGAACATCAAATGACCAAGGCCGAGATCAAAGAGCTTCTTGCCGGAGCCGGGGTGTTTCGCTCGGCTGTGGCTCAGGTGTGTCAGGTCGACGAGGCCTCTGCCGATGATTATCGCGCGTGGATTTCCGAAGGGAAGCACGGTGAGATGGCTTATCTTGAAAAATATGACGATCTGCGCTCTGATCCCCGCCGTCTGCTCGACGGGGCGCGGAGCGTGATTTCATGTGCTTTCAATTATCATTGGGGTAATGGCGGCGCTACCGCTGACAGCTCCGGCGGAGACCTCGACGGCTCCGGAGTGATGCGCCCGCTGCTGTGGGCGGAATATGCCTTGGGCGATGACTACCATGATGAGGTCAGGAAGCGGCTGTCAGAGGTGGCGGAGAAGATCAGTAGTGCTACGGGTGCGGAATGCCGTGTGTGTGTCGACACGGCTCCTCTCAGAGAGCGCTACTGGGCGGTGAAGGCCGGACTCGGTTTCATCGGGCTTAACAATCAGCTGATTCTTCCGGGAGCCGGGTCGCGCTTCTTTCTCGGCGAGATTCTTACCACTCTGCCTCTGGAGCCTGACGAGCCTGCGGCTCCGGGAAGCTGCGAAGGCTGCGGACGCTGTCTGAAAGCCTGTCCGGGCAAGGCTCTGAGCGCGGGGGCCGACGGGAGGGTGACGCTTGACGGTCGCAGGTGTCTGTCGTATCTTACAATAGAATATCGCGGCGAACTGCCGGAGGATGTGCGTCTGGGGCGTCATGTGTATGGCTGCGACGAGTGTCAGCGTGTATGCCCGCACAATCGTGTCTCGCCGCTGAGCGAGATCGTGGAGTTCAAGCCCCGCGAGGCTGTGGTCGCTCTGAGCGCGGAGCGGATCGCAGAGATGACGCAGGAGGAGTTTTCAGCGATTTTCCGCCGTTCGGCCATCAAGCGGACCAAGCTTTCAGGGCTGCAGCGCAATGCGTTGAGGATTATTGAAGAGGAGACAAGGCGTCGGTCTCGTGAAGGCGTCGGTCAGGAGGAGTGAGGGCGAAAGATTCGGGATTGTATTTCGCTCCGAACGAGAGGTAGAATCCGTCAGCAAGGAGCTGACGCGCGAGTTGCGGTCTGCCACGGAAGCCGTGTATGATCCAAGGCTGTGCGGGTTTCCATTTACGGCGGAGTCCGATGATTTCAGGGTAGGTTCTGACGATATGGAGCAGGAGGGGTTTGCACCAGAGTTCACTCAATTCAAAATGCAGGTGAAGCAGGTCGGTCTGGAGACTGATCAGGCTTGCTCTGTCTGCAATGTTGAGGTCCGCGTTGTCAGGATTCTGCCGCAGAGGGTCAAGGCCGCATTCGCCAATGGCTTTGACCTGCGGCTGGGCTACAAGGGCGCGGAGGAGGCGCAGGTCGGCAGGGGCAACGCGAGTGGCGTTCCAGGGGTGGATGCCGACCGAATAGCTGTAGCCGGGGCGCAGAAGAGGTATGGCTTGAAGATCCAGCTGACGCGCAAACGCGCTGCAGGGAGTCCGATGATCTACGGGATCAAGATCGACAAGGGCGTTGCGGCGCAGGATGTGGGTGTGGACATCGAAATTCATAGCCTTTCAGGGTACAGGATCATAGCCTGAGCCTCCCCAGGGATGACAACGGCCAATGCGCTTTATGGCGAGCCAGAGGCCGCGGACGGGGCCATGTCGGGTTATCGCCTCGACAGCATATTGGCTGCATGTGGGCGTGAACCGGCAGGCTGCAGGAAACATGGGGGAGATACACAGCTGATAGAAGCGGATCGGCAATATGAGGAGGCAACGGATCAAGGGTCTGATTTCAGGAGTTTGCTGATTCGCCTTGGCCGGCTGAGGCGGCGAGGGCCTGGGAGATGCGTGAGAGGATGCGGACCACTGATTTTTCGACTGTGGCGTAGGTCTGAAGATCAGAGGCTACGTAGACAAAGGCAATGTCAAGCGGGAGGTCGCGCGGAATGAGGTGGCGGTTCAGCCGGTAGGCTTCGCGGATGCGGCGGCGCATGTAGACTCGTTCCACGGCATGGCGCAGCTTTTTCTTTGGCACTGCGATCAGAAACTGAGGGCATGAGGCCGAGCTGCGGGCTTTGTTGACTGTCCAGACAGCCCTCAGGGGGTAGGCCATAACAGACAAGGCAGCGGGATTGCTACGGTCAAAGAGCTGACCGATTGCAATCTCGCTGCGGAGTTTTTCTATCTTATAAAGCCTGAGGCCGAGCATAAGTGCGAATTGAATTGGAGAGGAGGGGGTTGTTATCCGTTCTTGGCATCCTCTTTCAGGAAGTTGTCAAGCGCTGCGGTCATCGAGGGTGCTTTCACCGAGGGAGCTTCGAGGTCGAGGCGCAGACCAGCGTCGCGCACAGCCTGTGCGGTTGTTCCGCCGAAGCATCCGATGCGGATGTCGTTCTGCTCGAATCCGGGGAAGTTCTTAAGCAGGGAGTTGATTCCCGAAGGGCTGAAGAAGAGGAGCATGTCATAGTCGAATTTCTCGTCAGGGCCGAAGTCGTTCGAGACTGTACGGTACATGACTGCTTTTGTGTAGTTGATACCGTTGCTGTCGAGGATGCTTGTGTCTTCCTTGTGTACATCCGAGACGATGTAGAGGAAGCGTTCTTTCTTGTGCTTGATCAGCAATGACATGATACCGTCGAGCTTGCCGGTCTCGCCGTGGAAGATCTTGCGTTTGCGGTAGACGATGTATTTCTGCAGATATAGAGCTATCGATTCTGTGGTGCAGAAATACTTCATGGTGTCAGGGATGGTGACTCTCATTTCCTCACAGAGGCGGAAGAAATGGTCAATCGCAGTGCGGGCTGTAAAGATAATTGCCGAAAAATCGGTAATTGCTATCTTAGACTGACGAAATTCCTTAGCTGTAAGCCCTTCTACTTTGATAAAAGGCCGGAATACAATTTCAACCCCATACTTTTCTGCTATATCATAGTAGGGAGATTTGTCGGAAGCAGGCTTCGGCTGGGAAACTAATACTTTTTTTACTTTCACTGTCGGATAGTGCTTGTTTAACGTAGGTTAGGACTGCATAGTAGTATTTTGCAGCGAATTGTCTCCATCGGAAGCTTAAACCTCTCAATTTCAAGCTTCCAACTGGCTGAAACGGCCGATACAGCGGAAAATCAGTACCACGGGCACGATTTCGAGCGTGCAAAGATACAAAATAAAATAAAGCAATGAGCCAAAATTATCGTAAAAAAGCCTAAAGCCCTTGAAAATAAATATCAGCCGGGCCATCAGATAGCAGGCAATTCCGATTGAGGCCACGGCTGCGGCGCCGCCGGGGTTGAAGAGCACTATGAGGGCCGGGATGATGAGCAGCAGGCCGAGCAGGGCCTGGGAGGCATTGAAGCCCTTGATCCACTGCCGGGCCGAGAGTTTGTCGGTAAACACATAGCCCACAATGCGGTAGGCACACAGCTGCCAGAGATAGTAGACTCCGGCCACCACAAAAAAAGCGGCTATCTCAGGGAAAGTAGCCAGTGGGGTCGACAGTCCGTGGGAGGTCAGGGCGGCGTTTATTATTATTCCCTCGCAGAGGCAGGTGAGCAACACGATGGAGATCTGGATTCCGGTCTCGCTGAAGGTGCGGACGGTGAATGTGCTGTCTGTGCGGCGCACCGACCAGAGGTCGTAGGAAAAGTTTTTGATGTAGGTGGAGCAGTGGCGCAGATTGAAGGCAAGAATCAGAAACACGGCTATCAGCAGGCAGAGCACTCCGGAGTCATAGCCCGGCAGAAGGGTGCGCGACGCGGGGCGCATACCGAGCGTGTAGGGGACGGTGCCTACCGTCATCCCGGCAGTCTCCGAAACCGGTGCCTCCCACTGGCGGCAGAGCTGCGGGGCAAATGGGGCTACAGAATCCTGACTGAATGAAAGCGGGTTCATTTTTCCGACTCTTCTACGTGGTTTCCGATGAGTGAAAGAGCCTCCTCCGGAGTGGTGGCAACCAGCGCGGGAATAAGTCCGTCGCGCATGAAACCGAGTTCGGTCATGCGGCGGAACATATCGAGCAAGGGATCATAATATCCGTCGGTGTTCACTATTACGACCGGACCGGTAAACAGTCCGAGCTGATGCCAGGTCATTATCTCGGCGAGTTCGTCGAGGGTGCCAATGCCGCCCGGAAGAGCTATTGCCGCGCATGATATCGAGGCCATTTTCATCTTGCGCGAGTGCATCGAGTCGGTCACTATGCAGCGCGAGAGCCGCGGATGGTTCCAGCGCTTCTGCATCATGAATTCCGGAAGAACGCCTATGGCCTCGCCCCCGGCTTCGACGGCACCTTCAATAGCTGCCGCCATCATGCCGCCGGCACCTCCGCCGCAAACCAGTGGCCGTCCCGACGAGGCTATCAGGCCACCCGTCTGACGGGCCACCTGCAGATATTTCTGATCAATTTCTGATGATGAGGCGCAGTAGACAACCACGCCATTGCGTTCGGATTTGGAATTCATGAGTGCAAAATTAGCAAGATTCTTCAAGAGAAACAAATGATGCACCCTTGATGGTCATTCAAAAAACTCCCGGTCGATATTCTTGCAATCCATGTTGAAGTCAGAGGACAGCGTTGATCTCTATTGGACTGTTATGATCGGCTGTCCGAAAAACGAAGACAGCATTGCAAGTGTGGCGATGGTAAAATTGTGCTCGCCGCTCAGCCAGCGCGTAATCTCATTAGGGCGTTTGCCGATTGCCTCAGCAAACTGTTTCTTATTCAGACCTCTTTCGCGCATAAGCATATCAAGCCTGTTGGAGATAGCAAAAGAGAGCCGGGTTTCCTCCCGCTTCTCGCGTGGTATCTCATTAAAGATTTCCTGTAAAGGTATATTGGCGGTTCTCATATCTCAAAGCTTTTATCGGTTATAATTTCCTTTTCTGTAATCTGCACATTGCCTGAGCGGACTTCATGCCTGAGCAATCTTTCAAACTTCTGCAAGTCCATGACATATCCTTGCAGCGTGTCATCTTCCTCGTAAGTACGACTGCTTTTGACATCGCCATTACCGAGGATGAGGATTTTATCGGTAAGTCGCAGGCAATAAAGACGAAGTTTTGATTTCAACACCGGGAGAGCAACAACAGAATCACTCATTTTGCCCTCTCTGCGGAAATATCTCTCCAATGCGCCGTTGGATAAAATCTGTTCAACAAAACGCATTATAGCCTGAAAATCAGGATTCAGTTCAGCATCTTTTCTGAATTTGGATATGAATTTTTCAAATTCGCTCTGTTCGTCAGACAAGAATTGAATTGTGTACATGGTGCAACTTTCGCTGCTATTTACCAAAAGGAGTTCGACTTCGCTCATAATTGCTTGGGCTTATAATGACAACGCAAAGTTAAGAAAAAAGTTTTACATAAATGTAAATTTCGAACAATTAACTATCTGCATTCATAGCTCTTTCATTTAAGAGTGTGTTGCATTCTCAATGATTGTGCTATTACATAAACCGTTGCCGCACAAATGGTGTGGCGGGTGCGCGCAGGAGTGCTGTCAGGGAGTCAAGGGCCGTGCGGAGCTTCGAGGCGTAGGCGCCGGCAAGTTCACAGGCCGATGCTCCGCCTGCGGCGAGCAGGGCGGTGTGGATGACGCGGCTGACTACCGTCATTTCCAGCTGACGCCTTATCAGCCCGTGGATTCCGGCCGGACGCTCCCCGCCCGGAGTCGCAGGCACCCGCAGAACGATCTGCATCAGATGGTCGGCAGAATCGTCGGCCGGGTGCTCTCCGGGAGAGACTGCGGGCTTCTCGCCGTCGAGATCGGCATCGTCGACATATGGCATCAGATCAAGCACTGTCTCGGCAAAGGCGTTCTTGATCATCAGAGTCAGCATCCCCCGCCGCTCCGGATCGAGGAGCGGCGAGAGAGCGGTGCGGGTTGGTTCAGAAGCCGAAAGAAGTTCCAGGGCCACAAGCGCATGGACCGTGTCGGCTATAACCTGTGTTGAAAGTGAGTAGAGCATAGCGGGTGGTGACTGTTAGGGAATTACAATACGGCGTGATTTTTGGTCGAAAGAGTTGCGCAGCAGGTCCATAGCCCTTGCGGGAGAGATGAAAAACTGCGAGGCTCGGCCGGAGGCAAGCACGTCGGCGAGAGCATCGCCCAGACGGCAGCCACGGCGCTCCATCAGGCGCGAAGCCCGCGAGTTGAGTTCTTCCCAGAGGGCCAGACGGCGGTCATTGCGCAGTTTCAGACGGCCGTGGCGCAACACGCGCAGCATGCGCAGGGAATATTCAAACGTGCAGTAGTAGCAGGGGGCGGGCTCAAGAGCTGTGAGCGAGGCAAGATGTTCGAGGCTCACCGGGCGGCCGGCGGGAAGAGTGGAGAGAACACGGCCTGCGGCTTCGAGGAAATGGCGGTTGCGGAGGGTTACTAATGAATACATAAGGTCAGGAACGGGGGAAAAGGGGGGTGTGTGCGTGTGTGTGCGAATGATTAGTAAATGTGCTTCGGAAACGTGAGGTTTTCCATAGGCAAAATTAAGTTCGGAGCCAGGCAGAAAGCGGACACATCAATGTGAAATTGTGTTAATCATCTCGATTGCAATGCGGTCACGGGCTCCGCGGAAAGAGTTGAACGACTCATAGATGTCGAGCAGAGCTATGGCCGAGTTATTTATCTGGCTTTCATAGAGCGAGGCCGAGACATTTGAAGCCTGCAACTGCCCCTGGAGCGCTCCGGAGACTCCTGAAATCTGCTGGAATAGCTTCATTTCGGCATCAAGAAGCTGCGAGGCGTCGCGTGAGGCTCCTGAGGAAACGCTTACCTCCTGAGGCATCATCCGCGCGGCGGGGTTGACAGGAATGACACCGCCCGGACGACTCCAGACGCGGCTGACGTCACGGATGTCGGATTCAGGCATGATGGCATCCATAGGCATCAGCAGCACACCCTTGGCACTGTTGGCCAGAATGTGGTCTATCATGGTGATGAGGATGTTGATGTGTTTCTGCTGCCCTATCAGATCCTCGATGAAGGGATGGACCTTGCCGTCGGTCAGAGGATAGAACTTGAAGGCATAGGGATGTCCGCCTGAGGTAAGAGTGGAACGGGTCTCGTCAAGCACGGTGCCGTTTGGCGCCATGAAGCGGCAATGCCAGTGGGGATCATCGGCCGGAGAGGCCGGGTCGATGTCAAAGCTCCAGACTTCGGCCACGTGGCAGACCGCGGCGTGGTCCGTGGCGTTGAATCCTGAGGAATTGGCATAGCAGCGTTCGAGCATGGCACAGCGCGAAGCCGATCCGTGGCCGAAGCGAAGTTTCAGCTCGGCGAGGCTGACGCGGAAGAAGTGTCCGATGATGCGCACATCGGCCCCGCGCGGATCGGAGAAGCGGTTGACGAAGAAGTCGTCAGGACAGATACTGTCGGCCCATATGGCAAGCGGCGAACCGGGGCGGCGTTCGCAGACGAGTTTCTGGATTACGCAGCCTGAGATCAGAAACTCCTCCAGGCAGCGGCTGTCGAGCTCGTTGATCTGATTGGCCTCGCGGAAAGCCGTCAGGTCTCCGCTTCCGTCCGGCTTCTCAACGGTGGAAAGATTGTAGCGGAAACGGCCCACGATGCTCTTGACAAGCGAGCGCAGAAGATTGTTTGTCAGCGGACGCATGCCCGATTCCAGAGCGTGGTCATACTCGGAAAGTATGCGTCCGTCATCAGTGGTGATGAGGTCGGACCACTGACGGCCATAGGTGTGTTCCATCAGCCTCAGGCGCAAGGCGCGCAGACGCGAAAGCCCGCGGTGGGCATCGACCGCACGGCGGTAGAGACCCGGATTGTATTTCAGCTTCATGACTCGCAGGTGTAGTTGTGAAGGCAGGCAAGTGCCGAATCATCGAATTCATAAAGGCCGTCCTCGCAGACAGCGCAGTCAAGCGAGAGAAGACGGTCAGCGGCCGTGGCGGCCGGATAGAGCCTGAGTTCACCGCCGCTGAAGAAGGCCACAGGCGATGCGGCGGTGGCGCGGGTGAAGCGATGGAGCTGGAGCGGCAGCTGCGGAGACGAAGGGTCGGTGATCACCTCGGCAGGACGCAGCCAGGAGGCAAGACGCACCTCCAGAACGCGGACGGTCCCGGCGGGAAGGGACAAGACTGTGGAAGCGTCGGCCGACGGCGGGGGCAAGGGCAGATCGAGCCTGCTGGGCGCAAGCATGGAGGCGGGGGCTTCGCGAAGCAGTCGGCTGTACCAGCGGTTGATGGCGGCGATGTAGACGGCGGTACTGTCGATTCCGTCGTTACGGCGGAACACAGCATCGGCCAGCGGAGGAGATCCGGCGTAATGCAGGCGCCAGAGATCAAGCATTTCGGATAAATCGAGTGTCAGTTTCATAGTGCGGGAGAATGGAGGGGTGATGAGTGGAGGATAAATGGTTACGGTGCGGAGGGGGTGTGGAGGGGGGGGTGGTGTGGATTCACTGCAAAGTTAAGACCGCAGGCAAGCGATTTTGGTGCGATAATACGGAGAAGCATGAAATTTTTTTTATTAATTTTGTCAATACATTATCAAGACTTCAATCCTATGATACCGGATGCAATAAACAATCTGAAGGAAAAAATACTTGCCGGGGGCAGCCTGAGCACCGTGGAAGCCATGAGTCTCATAGACCTCAGCCCGCAGGAAGAAGATGCCCTGATCGAAGCCGCCGCCGAGGTCACAGAGCGCTTCGGAAGCCGCGATTTCGACTCGTGTTCAATCATCAACGCCCGTTCGGGCCGTTGCAGCGAAGACTGCAAATGGTGTGCACAGTCAGCTCATTACAAGACCGGAACGATGTCCTATCCGCTCGTAGACCATGACACCTGCATGGCTCTTGCCGCCTACAACCGCTCGCGCGGCATAGGGCGCTTCTCGCTCGTGACAAGCGGACGCGCTCTCAGCGGCGAAGCCCTCGAAACTCTCTGCGGCTACTACCGCGAGCTGCGCCTGGCAGGCGGCATGGGGCTATGCGCCTCGATGGGCCTGCTCGACGCGGAAGCCCTCGCCAAACTGAGAGACGCCGGAGTAGAGCGCTACCACTGCAACCTCGAATCGGCACCCTCTCACTTCTCCACCCTCTGCTCCACCCACTCCATAGAAGACAAGATCAAGACCATAGAAGCCGCCCGCGCCACAGGCATGGAGATATGCAGCGGAGGCATCATAGGCATGGGCGAAAGCCGCGCCCAGAGAGTGGAATTCGCCCTGACGCTCAGAAGAGTAAATCCGGTGTCGATACCGATCAACATACTCGTGCCCATTTCCGGCACTCCGCTTGAAAACACCGAGCCACTGAGCGGACGCGAGATTCTGCTGACGGTGGCCATCTTCCGCATGATCCACCCCCACGCCGTGTTGCGCTTCGCCGGGGGACGGGCCTCGATCGCCAAGGAAATACAGCGCGAATCGCTCCGCATAGGCATCAACGGCAGCATCATGGGCGACCTGCTGACAACCATCGGCTCGCAGATCGACGAGGACATAGAGCTGATACGCTCTTGCGGCTATAACTTCAAAACTCCACAGCAATGAGCAATTCACTGCCTGATCTGGACCGCGGACAGCAGACCCGCTACCGCGGCCACCTGTCGCTCTGTGAGATTGACTTCGCCGGCCAGAAAGCACTGGCCGCCTCACGGGTACTCGTGGTAGGCGCCGGAGGGCTCGGAAGCCCCGTGAGCCTTTATCTGGCGGCTGCCGGCGTAGGCACCATAGCCCTGATGGACGCCGACACCGTGAGCCTCAGCAACCTCCAGCGCCAGATAATCCACTCCACCCCTGATCTCGGAAGGCTGAAAACAGACTCCGCGGCCGAAAAACTGCGGGCGCTTAATCCGGAGGTCAGCATCATCACCATCAACAGTCGCCTCAGCGAAGAAAACGCCGAAAGCATAATGGCAGGCTATGACCTTATAATGGACTGTACCGACAATCTGCCCACACGACTGCTGATCAACGACTGCTGCGTCAGACTGGGCAAAAAGATGGTGTTCGGCGCCGTGTCGCGCTTCTCCGGCCAGGTGTTCAGCCATGTGCCCGGAAGCGCCTGCTACCGCTGCATCTTCGACCCCTCGTCGATCAGCGGCGACGGCGAGGAACTGCCATGTGCAATCAACGGAATCCTCAACACCGTGGTTGGCGTCATCGGCTCCCTCCAGGCTACCGAGGCCATCAAACTGCTCGTAGGCACAGGCGATCCGCTCGTCAACCGCATGCTGACGTTCGATGCCATCACAATGGACTTCAACATCTTTGCAATCAGCCCGATGGAGGGCTGCGGGTGCGCCTCTGTTAGCAAATTTTAACTTCCAATCTTAAAAAATCGAAAAATTTATAGCTACCTTTGCACCGCGGAAACACTGTCACTCACCTCTTCTCTGACAACCAATCAAGTGACACAGTATCAAAAACCACAGATTTATCATGACTCAAGCGATCAACATGCCCCGCGTTGAAATAGTGGGCAGCTTCCTCCCTCCCGAAGAACTTGAAAATGCTTTGAACGAAAAAATCCGCGGCAATCTCAGCGAGGCTGACTATCATGCCGTTGAAGACCGCGTAATCGACCGCCTGATCGACCGCGAGATCGAAGCCGGACTCCAGATTGTGACCGACGGCGAAATGCGCCGCAAAAGCTGGGACCGCGACTTCTGGGAAGGATTCGAAGGTATGAGCCGCGAACGCATTGACACCGGCAACATCTATCAGGACGACATCCTGCGCCATGACCTGCTCCGTTTCAGCGGAAAGATCGAATTCAACCCCGCCCACCCCTTCTTTGACAAGTTTGTCCACATGCAGGAACTGACTGCAGGCCGCGCCGAAGTCCGCCAGACCATCCCCTCGCCCGGCCAGCTCTACATGCGCATGTTCCTCTCGTCAAACGGAGATCCCGGCAAGTTCTATGCCACTCCTGACACCCTGATCGATGATATAGTGGAGGCCTACAGCCGCACAATTGCCGAATTCTACCGCCTCGGATGCCGCCACATACAGCTCGACACCGAAGTCTGGGGCCGACTGAGCAGTCCTGAATTCGACCGAATGCTCCTGCTCGGAGGCGCTGACGTCAACGAGATCACCCGCCTGCTTCTCGACCTGATCAACCGATCCATAGCAACCCGCCCGGCCGACCTCGAAATCACCTTCAACATCGCCGCCAACGAACAGGCCGTGCCCCGCTGGTATGACGAAAAGGAACTCGCCAACCTGCGCCTGATGCTTGAGACCATTGACGCCGACGCCTTCCTGCTCCCATTCGAGATCAGTTCTCCGGAGGCCATCAATGCTCTGCGCTGGCTCCCGGCCGGAAAGCGCGTGATCCTCGGACTGGTTGACGGCAGCCTGCCCAACCTCGAAAGCGTGAATGACATCGTCACAGCTGTCAGAATGGCCCGCCGCTACGTGCCGATGGAAAAACTTTCAATCAGCCCGACCTGCGGCTTCAAGGTCCGCGACCGCGAGCGCCAGGGTCTGAACTACGAGACCCAGTGGACCAAGATAGCCCTCCTGCGCCAAGCAGCCGAACTCGCAGCCGAATAAGAGGGTGTCAGACTGAACAGCCTCTAAGAGCCGACGGGACAACAGACACATCCGGTCTGCACCGGAAACCCGCACAATATATACACACAATGCCACCCCTCGATCTGCCATGACAGGGAATGTGAGCATTGTGTGTTATATTTTAACACAGCTTTACAACCTCAGTTTCCTGATTTTTATTAACTTTGTAGCTCATTCAAAATAGTAGCTTACAACCCTAATAAAGCCGGATTTCCACAAACCCCGGCACTTCTCCGATCATGAAACACTTCTCATCACAGACTAAAAACGCACTTCTCTCACTGATCGTTGCCACCGGCGCGCTTCTGGCGTCATGCGGTCCGGCGAAAGATATCGCCTACATGCAGGACCTCCCTGACAACGCCGTGCTCACCCTCCAGGAAAACGGCGAACTCCGTCTGCAGCCCGGCGACAAGCTCCGCATCAAGGTCCACAGCCGCGACGAGGAGATGGTCAAGATGTTCAATCTCTCGCAGACAAGCAACTCAGGCTCCGTGGAGCATGACATGTACACCGTCGACAAGAACGGAAAGATCGACGTCCCGGTGCTCGGACAGCTCTCGGTCGAAGGCATGACACGCCTCGATGTGGCCCAGATGATAAAATACCGTCTGCTTGCCGGAAGCCTGCTCCGCGACCCGATAGTCACCGTGGAGTTTCCGCAGATGGCCTATTACGTGATCGGCGAATCAGGCGTGGGGCGCCATGAGTTCCCGGCCGACAAGCTCAACATCATGGAGGCCCTCTCGATCTCCGGCGACCTCGCTATCAGCGGAAAGCGCACCAACATTCTGGTGCTCCGCACCGAAAACGGCAAGCAGGTGCCCTATCGCGTGGACCTCACAAGAGCCGATGGCGTATATGCCTCGCCGGCCTACTACCTCAAGCAGAACGACATGATCTACATCGAGCCCACCCAGGTCAAAGCCAACCAGTCGACGGCCAACGGCAACAACTACATGACTCCCTCGTTCTGGATCTCGATGTTCTCTTTCGCCACCACCATCGCAGTGCTTCTAACAAAGTAACAGATAATAAACCTATCCCACCTAACGCCAATTCTTCTCGACTGATGCAACGAAATCTCAACCAATCACCCGCCACAGGGACTGAAACAGCCGCCCAGGCCGCATCGTTCCGACAGAATGCTGAAGGCTTCGCCAAGATAAAAGACATCATCTTTCTGATGCTCGGCCACTGGAAATGGTTTGTCCTCTCCCTGGCCGTGGCCTTCGGAGCGGCATACTATTACCTGCAGATCACCCCCAAAGTCTACACAGCCTCTGCCGCCATACTCGTCAAAAGCGATGAAAAGAACTCCGGATCGGAAGATATGCTGCTCGACCTCGGAATCAAAGCCCAGAAAGTAAATATAACAAACGAAATAATGTCGATGCTCACCGGCTCGGTGGCCGATGAGATAACCCACCGCCTGCAGCTCAACACCGAATACTACCACCCCGGCACGTTCCACAAGACCGTGGCCTACGGAGTGGAACTGCCCGTCACCGTCGAACTTCCCGACCTCGGACAGGCCGAAAGCGCAAGCTTCAACCTCCAGCTGCGCAAAGACAGCACTATCCGGATCTCGTCGATAGTGCTCAATGACAAGGCCCTTGACGGCTCTCTGACATTCAGCATGGGCAAGGCGGTGAAAACCCCGCTCGGCACCATGACCGTCAAGCCTTCGCCCTACTACCGCGAGGGATTTCAGGACGAACTGACAATAAGCCGCATCCCGTTCAGCACCGCATCGGCCCAGATCAGATCATCGATCGACGCACGTCAGCGCAACAACCGCGCGTCAATAATCGACATCACCTACAGCGACCAGTCGCGCACACGCGCCGAAGACATCCTCTCGACCCTCGTGGCCGTCTACAATGAAAACTGGATCAAAGACCGCAACCAGGTGACGGCAAGCACCACGGAGTTCATCAAGGAACGCCTGTCGATCATCGAAAGCGAACTCGGCAACGTGGACAGCGACATCTCCGACTACAAATCGCGCAACCTCGTCACCGATGTCAGTGCGATGGGCGGCATAGCGCTCTCGCAGATGAACTCATCGCAGGAAGCCGGACGCGAACTTGACAACCGCGTCTACATGACCAAATATCTCCGCAACTACCTGACTGACGGAATGCACGAGAAAGAACAGCTTCCGGCCAACTCCGGCATAGACAATCCCAGCATCGAGGCCCAGATCCAGGCCTACAACCAGCTCCTGCTCCAGCGCAACAACCACCTGTCAATCTCCTCCGAACAGAATCCGCTCGTCATGGACATAGACCAGAAGCTGTCGACAATGAAGGGCAGCATCCTCGGATCGCTCGACAATGAGTTGACCATGCTCTCCACCCAGAAAAGAGCCATTTCATCGGCTCAGTCGCAGGCCGTGTCGAAAATCGCGGCCAATCCGCAGCAGGCCAAGTATCTTCTCTCGGTCGAACGCCAGCAGAAGGTCAAGGAGTCGCTCTACCTCTTCCTGCTCCAGAAGCGTGAGGAAAACGAGCTTTCGCAGGCTTTCACCGCCTACAATACCCGCCTGATCGAACATCCTACGGCATCACCGGTGCCCGTCACCCCGATTCCCTCCCGGATCATGACCTTCGCCCTGGTAGCAGGTCTGTTTGTTCCGGCCGGCATCATAATGCTCATCGAGTCGTTCAACACCGCCGTGCGTGGCCGCAAAGACCTCCAGGACCTCCATGCGCCATTCGTCGGTGAAATTCCTCTGGCCACCCACCGCAAAGGCAAGCGCCGTGTGGCCCGCGAGGTTTCAGACAACCGTGTGGTGGTCAAATCAGGCAGCCGGAGCATCATGAACGAAGCCTTCCGCGTGGTGCGCACCAATCTGGAATTCATCCTCGGCTTTGACGGCGGCCACCATGTGGTGATGCTCTCGTCAATGAATCCCGGCAGCGGCAAGACCTTCACCTGCGCCAACCTCTCGACCGCTCTTGCCATCAAAGGCAAGAAAGTAATAGCCGTTGACCTCGACCTGCGCCGCGCTTCGCTCTCGGCCTATGTAGACAATCCAGCCCTGGGTGTGTCAAACTACCTCAGCGGACAGGTGGCCGACTATCATGACGTGATAGTGCGCCTTGGAGAGCTCGATGTGCTCCCCGTAGGCACAATTCCGCCCAACCCTACGGAACTTTTCTTCCATCCGCGCTTTGCCCGCATGATGGAGGAGCTGAAAGAAAACTATGACTATGTGATCCTCGACTGCCCGCCTGTGGAGATCGTGGCCGACGCCGCCATCATCTCCCGCTATGCCGAGATGACTCTCTTCATAATCCGCGCCCACCTCATGGACCGCTCTTTCCTCGCCGACATCGAAAACTGGTATCAGGAGCGCCGCTACCCGAACATCTCCGTGATCCTCAACGGCACCCGCAGCGAGTTCTCGCACTACGGAGGCAGCCGCTACGGCTATCAGCGCTACGGCTACCACTACGGCCACTACGGCGAGTACACAGATTCAGCCGAGGAATCCGAAAAAAGATCCTGATCACCAATGAACGGCTCCGGACGCAGAAAAATACTGTTTGTGATCGACTCCTTCAATATCGGAGGGGCCGAACGCAGTCTCTGCACCCTTCTCGGCCTCCTTCCGGCTGAGAAGTTTGACATCAGCGTGATGCTCGCCTCCGGCGGTGGCCCGCTTGAAAAATATCTTCCGCCGGATGTCAGGCTCAGCGAGATTCCGCTCTGCGCCGATGACCTGAAATCGCGGCTCCGCTTCCGCTTCCATCATCTGCGCCACGCCCTCATCTCCCGCATGGCCCGGCAAAGGAACCTCAGGAGCAATCCCGTGGAGCTTTACTGGACAGAGATGGGATGTCTGGCTCCCGCGCCGGCCGAATCATATGATGTGGCCATAGCCTACCATCAGGGCTTCCCTACTTACTTTGTGGCTGAAAAGGTGAAAGCCGCGCGGAAAATTGCCTGGATCAACGCCGACATCGTACGCGACAACTACAGCGAGGCTTTCAACCTCCGCTTCTACCACCTATATAACAAGGTAGTGACAGCCTCCGCACGCTTGCGCGATCTGCTGCTCGATGCCTGGCACTTCCGGCCGGAGCAACTGCTCCCCATACGCGACATTGTCTCCTCCGCACTGCTGCGCCGTCTTGCCGGCGGTGATGACAGCGCGCCCGGACAGCACTCCGGCCCACTGCGCCTGCTCACAGTGGGGCGGCTCGCCCCCGTCAAAGGCTATGACCTGCTCATAGCCACCGCCGCACTGCTGCGTGACCGTGGATTTTCATTCCGCTGGGACATCATAGGCGACGGTCCAATGCGCGAGGAGATCCGCCGGCTCATCTCCCGACACTCTCTGGAAGAACATGTCACACTGCTCGGCCCGATCGACAACCCATATCCCTGGATGCGCTCTTGCGACATCTATATACAGCCCTCACGCTCCGAAGGCTACGGAATAGCCGTCTGCGAAGCCAAAGCCTTCTGCCGCCCAGTCATAGTCACTGACTTCAAGGTAGCGCCGGAACTCATTGACCACGGCCGCGACGGACTTATTGCATCAATGACCGCCGAGTCGCTTGCCGATGCCGTCACCCGGCTGGCCTCACCTCAGCTCAGAGAAAAAATATCGTCCCAGATAGCCGCCTCTGACTCCGATGACACCTCCGAAAGCCTCCGCCTCGTGCTTGAACTTCTTGACTGACACAAAAACTGCCTGCTGACCGCATCTCCCCGCCCGACATAACCCATGAAACGAATCTTCATCGCAATGCACTATCTCGAAATCGGGGGCGCCGAAAACGCTCTCATCGGCCTGCTGCATGCCCTTGACTATTCCGAAGTGTCGGTCGACCTCTTCCTCTACGCACGCCGGGGCGAAATGCTCCCCTTGGTGCCGCCGGAAGTCTGCATACTGCCCGAAATCCCGGCCTACGCCCACATCGAATCACCGCTGAAAGACGCCTTTCTCCACGGCCACATCCGCGTGGGACTCGGACGCCTGCACGCGAAAGCCCTCGCCGTCATGCGCCGCGGCAAAACCACAGCCGGAAGCGACCACACGGCCATTTTCTCCTACATAGGCCGCTGCGTCACCCCAGCCCTTCCCCCGGTCACCGACCGTGTCTATGATCTGGCTGTCTCCTTCCTCACCCCGCATGACATTGTGCTCTCAAAAGTCAGGGCACACAAAAAAGTCTGCTGGATCCACACGGACTACTCCCGCATCTCCCTCGACCCTGCTTTCGAGCTTCCGGTCTGGCAGGCCTATGACCATATCGTCTCCATCTCGCCTGACGTAAGCCGTGGCTTCATAAAAGTCTTCCCCTCTCTCGCCCCGAAAATCACCGAGATAGCCAACATACTCCCCGAAACCCTCATCCGCGGGAGAGCCGGGTCAGGCTCGGCACCCGAACTGCAGCCCGGCCGCCTCAATCTGCTCTCCGTGGGGCGCTTCACCCATGCCAAGAACTTCGACAACATCCCCGACATAGCCCGCCGCCTGCGCGACGACCACCATGCAGCCCCTTTCCACTGGTATCTGATAGGCTACGGCAGCGACGAGGCTCTGATTCGACGCCGCATCGCAGAGACTGGGACGGAAGACTGCGTCACCATACTCGGCAAGCGCGCCAACCCCTACCCCTACATCAGCGGCTGCGACATCTACGTGCAGCCCTCGCGCTACGAAGGCCGCTGCGTCACCGTCCGTGAAGCCCAGCTCCTCGGCAAGCCGGTGGTCATCGCCGCCTATCCAACCGCCCCCTCCCAGGTCAGCGACGGCAAAGACGGCTTCATTCTCCCCTCTGACAACAGCGGCTTCGCTGCCGGACTCGCCAGCCTCGCCGCCTCGCCTGACCGCCTCGAAGCAATAGCCCTCAAACTCTACTCCGCCGATTACTCCGATCGGTCCGAAGCCAGCAAACTCGTCTCTCTCATCTGATCAACCCGCCCGATGTCAATACCCCGCATAATCCACTACTGCTGGTTCGGAGGCAAGCCATTGCCGCCGAGCGCTCTCCGTTGCATCGACTCCTGGCGCCGCAACTTCCCCGGATGGGAAATCCGCCGCTGGGACGAAAGCAATTTCGACATCAACGCCATCACCTATACCCGCCAGGCGGCATCCACCGGCAAGTGGGCCTTTGTCAGCGACTATGCCCGCTTCCTGATTCTCTACCGCCACGGAGGAATCTATTTCGACACCGATGTGGAGGTAATCCGCCCGATGGACCACATCACAGCTGCCGGCGCCTTCATGGGCTTTGAAAAAAGCCACACCGGCATCGGAGTGGCCTCCGGACTCGGCATAGGCGCACCAGCCGGACATCCGTTCTATAAAAAAATCATAGACCTCTACTCCACTCTCACCTATCTCGACAACGAGGGCCGACCCCTGCCGGGCACAGTCGTGGCCCACGTCACCCGCCTCTTCCTTGAAGCAGGACTCCGGGAAGAAGACCGCCTCCAGACCGTAGAAGGCATAACGGTCTACCCCAACGAATTCTTCAACCCCCTCGACGATGCCACCGGACGCCTGCGCGTGACACCACGCACATGCTCCATACACCACTACGACAAGACCTGGTGCGACAACTACGGCCCGTTGCGCACCCGACTGACCCGCCTCCTCCACCGCCTGTTCGGAGTCACCACCTTCACCCGCCTCCGCAAACTCATAACCCGCAACTGACATTGGAAGCATCACTATACGAACCGATCTATCTGACCCTGATCAGCCTGCTCTCGCTCGTCACAGGCATGAGGCTGATAATCTCCGGAGGCAACACTCTTGCCATCGGCGAGCACAACCGCGGCAATTCCCTCGGTCCGCTGATCCTCTGCCTCATCCTAGCCATATGGATCGGCCTGCGTCCGGTTTCATTCCTCTTCGGCGATACGGTCAACTACGCGATGGTCTACAACGCCATCGAGCCCGGCAACCTGCATGACTACCGCATATCATCAGAATGGCTCTGGGACATCTTCACCTACCTCTGCCGCACGGCCGGACTCTCGGTCAACGTCTACTTCATGCTGATTGACCTGGTCTACATACTCGTATCTTTCGCCGCGGTCAAAAAATTCGTACCCACCTCCCCCTGGCTCGGCACCCTCTTCCTCATCGGAGCCCTCTTCTTCTTCTCATTCGGCACCAACGGCCTGCGCAACGGTGTGGCCTGCAGCATAGTGCTTCTCATCATGGCCTACATGCTCGAAGAGCGTTATGTCTCAGCGGTAGTCCTCTCACTCATAGCCCTGAGCATCCACCGCAGCTCCGCCCTTCCGCTCGGAGGCGCCATCCTCGCCCTGACAGTGCTCAAGAATCCGCGCTACGCCCTCTATGGCTGGATCACCTGCATCCTCCTGTCACTCATAGCCGGAAACTACTGGACCGAACTGATAGCCGACATCGGTTTTGACGACCGTCTGGCCCAATACACCGACACCTCCGATGAAAACCTCAGCACCTGGGGCTCCACAAGCTCCTTCCGTTGGGACTTCCTCGCCTACAGCGCCATTCCCGTCATATATTTCTTCTATATCTGCAGCCGGGGGCTGCGCGACGGATGGTTCAACACTCTGGCCACAACCTATCTCGTGGCCAACTCTTTCTGGGTACTGATGATCCGCGCGGCTTTCTCAAACCGTTTCGCCTACCTCTCCTGGTTTCTCATTCCGGTGATATTCGTCTACCCACTCTGCAACATGAAGGTATGGAAAGACCAGAACTTCGTGGCCGGAATGCTGCTGATAGCCTATGTATCCATCACTGTAATCTTCCTTTCACTGATATGGTAACCCGACTCACTGTCTTCACACCTACATATAATCGCGCCCACACTCTGCGCCGCGTCTACGAAAGCCTCTGCACACAGACCGTGTGCGAGGGCTTCGAATGGCTCGTGATCGACGACGGCTCCACTGACTTCACCCGTCAGCTCGTCGAGGGCTTCATCAGCGAAAAGCGCATCCCCATACGCTATATATATAAGGAAAACGGAGGTCTCCACACCGGCTACAATACAGCCTATGCCAACATCGACTCCGAACTCTGCGTCTGCATCGATTCAGACGACTTCATGCCCGACGATGCCGTGGAGCTGATCCTGAAAAAATGGGATTCGGAAGGCTCCTCCAAATATGCCGGGCTTGTAGGCCTCGACTACTACCTCGACTCCGACACTCCCATAGGCGGCAAACTCCCCGACGATATGGCCAGTTGCTGGCTCAACGAACTGGAAACACGCGGCATACACCGCGGCGACATGAAGCAGGTGATGCGCACCGAACTGATGAAGGAAGTGGCCCCGCAAATCGGTTACCCCGGCGAAAAAAACTTCAATCCGGTCTATATGCTCCTCCAGGTCTGCGACCGCCTGCCACTGCTTGTCATCAACCGCAACCTCTGCTACGTAGACTATCAGACCGGACTCGACAGCATGTCTGAACGCATCTTCCTCCAATATCTCGACTCGCCCCGCAGCTTCGCCAAACTCCGCCGCCTCGAAATGACGCTCCGCCACACCTCAGCGGTCCGGCGTTTCCGCGTTGCCATACACTACGTGTCGAGCTGCATCATTGCCCGTGACAGCCGCTGGCTCGCCGACTCTCCTAAAAAACTGCTGACGCTTCTGGCTGCTCCGGCCGGTTATCTCCTCTCCCGCTACATACGCCACAAGGCAAAACAATTCACATGACACAATAAAATGTGACACTATGAAAATCCTACACGTAATAACCTCCATGCGCACCGGCGGGGCCGAAAAGCTGGTATGCGACATGCTGCCTCTGATGCGCGATCAGGGTCATCAGGTCGAACTCGCTGTCTTTGACGGCACTCCGGGCCATCTGCTGGAGTCTGTCAGGCAGCACGGAATCACTGTCCACATTTTCGGATACGGGCTGAAATCCATCTACAACCCACAGCATATCAATAAGTTAAAATCAACAATAGGGGGGGTCAACATTGTCCATTCCCACAACACATCGGCCCAGCTGTTCACCGCACTCGCAGCTCCGGCCGGAACCACACTCGTAACCACCGAGCACAACACCGACAACCGCCGACGCCACCTACGACTGCTGCGGCCTCTGGATATCCGGCTCTATCGCCGCTACAAAGCCATAGCCTGCTGCAGCGAAGCTGTGGCATCATCTCTGCTCAACTATCTCGGGCCGGAATTCGCAGACCGCACAAGCGTGATTGAAAACGGGATTGACCTTTCGGCATATTCTGCCGCAGCTTCCGGCACACCAGCCGCCTCCAATGAGACCGACATCCTGATGGTGGCCGCTTTCCGCCCGCAGAAAGACCACCTGACCGCACTCCGCGCCCTCCCGCTCCTGCCCTCGGAAACAACTCTCTCATTTGCCGGAGAAGGCTCCACACGCCCGCAGATCGAAGCCGAGGTCCGCAGACTCGGTCTTGAAAAGCGGGTCAGATTTCTCGGTCCGGTCAGCAATGTGGCCGAAAGACTGCAAGCCGCCGGAATAGCCCTGCTGTCGACCCACTACGAAGGCCTGTCACTGTCAAGCATCGAGGCAATGGCTTCAGGCACACCGCTTGTGGCCTCTGACGTGAGCGGAGTCCGTGAAGTCTGCGGAGGCGCCGCACTTCTCTTCCCCGAAGGCGATGCCGAAGCTCTCGCCGCAATCCTCGCCGACCTGCTTAAAGACCCCGCCTTGCGCCGCCAGACAGCCGACCGCTGCCGCAAACGCGCCGCCCGCTTCGACATCCGCACAACCACCCAAGCCTATCTCGACCTCTACACCCGCCTCCTCCAGGCCCCCGAAATAGTGCGATAATTCGAAGACACCACATCCGGAGCGGTAAAACGGTGTCCTGACGGACATCACCAAACGCCCTGAAGGAAACGCCCCGCTGTCATTTTCAATTTTATTGACATTTTTGACTTTGTATCCGAATTTTTCTGTACTTTTGTGCTTTGCATACATTGCTGATTCATTCGACTATTCTTCTCATACAACACTCTAACCGATCAATCTTTATGAAAACCTTTGCACGTTTGCTGGCTTTGTTTGTGCTCCTTTCCGCCACATGCGCCTCAGTCTCGGCGCAGGACAAACCACGCTGGATCACCAAAGGAGCAGCCTTGCTTGAAAAAGAGCGCAGCAACGACTCATATACCTTCCGCGAATTCGAAATTTTCGGCGGTGACATCGACCTCTTGCGCAAAGAGCGCTTCAATCCGCTCGTAGGCTATCTCGCAAACACCTTCGGGGCCGATTCCGCATCAGCGCAGGTAACGCTGCTTTCCGCATCATCACCGAGGCCCGCCACTCTCAATGATGCCGAAGGTGACCGCTCGGTGCAGGCCGAATATCGGGTGACATTCTCCGCCCCGACGCCAATGACCTTCTATGCCAAGCTCGTCGACGAATATGTGAGCTTCGATGAAAACGTTGACATGAGCTTCGACTATACACTATATCAGCTCTTCGCCATCTCGTCAACAGCTGACGGAGCCGTGCCGCAGTTCGACGACTATTCATACTCCCGCAAATACAATACCCGCGCGCTTGCCCTCTCGATCGTCCCCGGCCTCGGCCAGATGTACAAGGGCCACAACGCAAAAGGCTGGGTTATCATTGGCGGCGAGGTAGTGTTTATCGGCGCGGCTATCTATTCGCAGATCCGCCAGCACAACTATAGCGACGATGCCAAAAACGCCTCCGATGCGGTAGCCCCAAGCTACCGCAGCAAGTCGAAAAGCTGGCGCCAGGTGCGCGATGTGGCAATAGTGGGAGCATGCGGACTCTACGTCTACAACCTTCTTGACGCAGCCCTCTCGAAAGGTGCCCGCCAGGTGGTCGTGAACAAGGCTTCCGGCACCCGTCTGGCCTTATCGCCCTCCGTGATGGCTGACCCTATGGCCTCGCCCGCACCGGCCGTAACCATGTCACTTTCATTCTGAAACCCGGCAACGAAAGTGGCGGTCAAGATCATACGCATGGCCACTATCGGGCTTTCGCTCGACACCTTCTGTCGCGGACTGCTGCAGGAACTTTCGGCTGACTATGAGGTGGTGGCGCTTTCATCGCCTGACAGCCACCTCGACAGCCTCGGAAAGCGCGAAGGAGTGCGCACCATAGGCGTGGAGATGAAGCGCGAGATAGCCCCTCTGGCAGATCTCCGCTCCCTGATCAGGCTGGTCAGAGAGTTCAGGCGCGAACGTCCGCAGATGGTCCACACAATGACACCCAAGGCCGGCCTGCTCGGCATGATGGCCGCACGGATTGCCGGAGTGCCCCTGCGGGTCCACACATTCACCGGACTGCTCTTCCCTACTGCAACCGGGCTCAAAAAACAGATACTGCGTCTGACCGACCGCCTGACATGCGCCTGCGCCACTCACATCATCCCTGAAGGCGAGGGAGTCAGAAACGATCTTATTGCCGGAGGCATCACCCGAAAGCCCCTGCGCGTTCTCGGCCACGGCAATGTCCGCGGAGTGGACCTTGACCATTACAGGCCATCGGAATCCATTGACGCTCAAGCCGCAGAGCTCAGACGTAGGTTCGGAATCCGGCCCGGCGACAAAGTGATGCTCTATGCCGGACGCGCCGACCGCGACAAAGGCATAGCCGAGCTGACCAAAGCATTCCGCACCCTCGGCCGCAAGGACACCCACCTGCTTTTGGCAGGCGACTTCAAAGACTCTCCACTACTGCCCGCCGACATGAGCAACATCCACCTTTCCGACGGATGGACAGCCGACATACGCCCCTGGATGCGTGCCGCCGACATCTTCATTCTCCCAAGCTACCGCGAGGGCTTCCCCAACACCGTGCTTGAAGCCGGAGCGATGTGCCGCCCATCGGTTGTCACTGACATCAACGGCTCGCGGGAGATAATAACCGACGGTGTTAACGGACTGATTGTGGAACCACGGACCGTGGCTCCTCTGCGCGAGGCAATTCTGAAACTCATATCCGACCCGGCGCTCTGCCACGAAATGGGGCTGCGGGCACGTGAAAACGTAGAGCGTAAATTTTCGCAGCCATATGTCAGATCCTGCCTGAAAGAATTTTACCGGACCATTATCCCGACAGCACAATGACAGGCTTCCTTATCAGCATAAAACACCGCTTCCCGGCCATCTGGCGCGCCGTAGAGTGGGCCAACGGCAAAGCCATGCGCCTGCGCTACCCCCGTCTCGGCATGATAGCCACTGAGAAAGCCTCGTCCGTCTCACTCGCCGGATTCCGCTTCTCGCCCCTGCAGGAAACAGATCTGACTGATCTTCACCGCTTTCTGATGACACTCCCGGAGGACAGCGTGGCCTACTTCAACCCCCATGCCTTCACGCTGCCCGCCCTGCGCAGACTTCACCGCAGCGGATCGTTCGTCATGCTCGGAGTCAGACAGGGAGACACACTTGTAGGCTACCACTTTCTGCGCTGTTTCGCCAGCGGACGCTGCTTCCACGGGCTCGTGGTCAGCCCCTCGGCGCAGGGCCGTGGCATCGGCACCGCCATGTGGGATCTCGGAGCCCGCATAGCCACAGCCGCAGGCCTCGCCATGTTTGCCACCATATCCGAACACAACCACCCCTCACTGACATCCTGCACCCGCGGCTGCCACACCACCATAGCCGACCGCCTCCCCGGCTCCTACCTCCTCATCCGCTGCCAACCGAAAAAACACAAAGCATAAACACGGCATCAAAGGCACAATTTTATCCATTTTTTTCACATGAGCCATTTTTATGTTAAATCTCTTTGTGAGATTTTTGGAATTTAGTATTTTTGCGAACTCGGATGAATTATCTTCTACTGCTTTAACAATCCGGCATTCAACTGATTCTTATATAACGCCTTGATTCATCCCTGTCTTATTGATAGTAAACGCGATTCTTCTTTAAAAAACACAGTTAATTTAACCTTGCTGACAAAAGAAATCTTTGACCGCTTTGCAGGCTTTATCGGCCTTGCTGTAGCCATCCCTGTCATTTTGCTGACATGGATAGCGATAGCGATCGTCATGCCCGGCGCTCCGGCCATCTTCCGGCAGAAGCGCGTAGGCAAGGACGGCAGACTGTTCACGCTGGTCAAATTCCGCACCATGCGTCCGGCTCACGGAGGCTCTTCGGTCAGCGTGGCCGGCGAAAGCCGCATCACTCCTCTCGGAGCCGTGCTGCGCCGGTGGAAGATCGACGAACTGCCGGAACTGTGGAATGTAATCAAGGGCGACATGAGTTTCGTGGGCCCAAGACCCGACGTGCCCGGCTATGCCGACTGCCTCGAAGGAGACTGCAGACGCATACTCAGTCTCAAACCCGGCATCACCGGAGCCGCGACTCTCCGCTACCGATATGAAGAAGAAATACTCGCCTCTCAGGAAGATCCGCAGACATACAACGACAGCGTGATCTACCCTGACAAGGTGCGTCTGAACCTGCTCTATCTTGATAGCCGCTCGTTCGGACTTGACCTGCGGATGATACTCTCCACCGCTCTCCCCTCGCTCCAAAGCCGCCTTCTCCCCTCTGAATTCCATGCAATCATGCCCGGAAGCGAACTGAACACCCCGACCACACAATCAGTCAACATATATGCAAACTAAGAAAATACATCTTTGCCTCGCCCATATGAGCGGAGCCGAACAGCGCTTTATCGATGAAGCTTTCGCCGACAGTTGGGTTGTACCCCTCGGCCCGAATGTGGACGGTTTTGAAGAAGATCTCAAAAAGTTCCTTACTGACGGAGATCCCCGGTCAGAAGGAAAAGAAATAGCCGCCCTCTCGGCAGGCACAGCCGCCATCCATCTTGCCCTTGTGCTTCTCGGTGTGGGCCAGGATGATGAAGTGATCTGCCAGAGCTTCACGTTTGCTGCCTCGGCCAATCCCGTGGTCTACCAGGGAGCCAAACCGGTGTTTGTCGACAGCGAGGCCGGATCATGGAACATGGATCCCGACCTGCTCGACGCTGCCATTGCCGACCGCATCGAAAAAACCGGACGCAAGCCGAAAGCCATCATTGCCGTGCATCTCTACGGAATGCCCGCGCAGATGGACCGCATCTGCGCCGTGGCCGACAAATGGGGCATACCCGTTGTGGAAGATGCCGCCGAAGCCCTCGGATCGAAATATCAGGGCCGCATGTGCGGAACTCTTGGCCACTTCGGCATACTGAGTTTCAACGGCAACAAAATGATCACCACCTCAGGTGGCGGAGCACTTGTGTGCCCCGATGCCGAGAGCAAGAAACGCGCACTCTTTTTCGCCACCCAGGCCCGCGAGCCATTCCCCTACTACCAGCATGAGCATATAGGCTACAACTACCGGCTGAGCAACATTTCAGCCGGAATAGGTCGCGGGCAGATGACGATTCTCGACGAGCACATAGCCCATCACCGCCGTCTGGCAGCTCTCTATCAGGAACTGTTCGCCGAAATTGACGGCATCAGCTACCACGCCAATCCGTCAGCCGAAAGTGACAGCAACTACTGGCTGAGCACCATCGAGATCGACCCTCAGGTGACCGGCAAGACCCCGGAGGACCTGCGCCTGCACCTTGCCGCCATCAACGTGGAGACCCGCCCGCTCTGGAAGCCGATGCACCTGCAGCCGGTATTCGCCCAGGCCCCGGCCTATGTCAACGGCGTCAGCGAAGCCCTCTTCGGCCGCGGCCTCTGCCTCCCCTCCGGCCCCTGCGTCAGCGAAGACGATGTCAGAATGATCGTGAACGAAATCAGAAACTGCATCAACGGCTGACCCTTCCGCACCTAACAAGACTCACACCAGGCAACACCACATAACAACACACACCACCGTGAACCGGACACTGCTGACAAGAGAATTTGCGCGCCACAATCTGTCGAGATGGATTGTGCTGCTTCTCGACTGCTCGATGGTCTATCTATCGGGACTTGTGGCATGTGTGGTGAACCACGGACTGGCCAACACCGTCAGCAATCTCGGCCTTATACTTCAGACCATGCTGATCTATCTCAGCCCCTTTGCCGCCGGTTTCCTCCTGTGCGGGACCTACCGCAACATCTTCCGCCGCACCTCTTTCCCCGACCTTGTCCGCGTCTGCATGGCTCTTGCGTTTGCCGTAACAGTCATCATGCTGCTGCGCATATTCCTCCACGCCGACAATGTGCTCTTTGCCATCCGCCTGCGCGACCTAATTCTGCTCTCGCTTCTTGCAGTCACCACCATCTGCGGAATGCGAGTCGGAGTCAAGACTCTCTATGACCTCTATCTGCGCTACACCACCAGCGGCGGAGCCTATGGCTACAGTGAGCGCCAGCTCATCGACCTCGAAATGGCCGATCTGCTTGACCGCAACCCTATAGAAGTTGACATGGACGAAATCCGCGCCAAACTTTCAGGGCGCCGCATTCTCGTCACCGGCGCAGCCGGAAGCATAGGCAGCGAACTTGCCCTGCAGCTAGCATCGCTCCGCCCGCAGAGACTCATTCTTATAGACCAGGCCGAGTCGCCGCTCCATAACCTGCGGCTCGAACTGGAGCGTCTGTATCCCAAAACAGACTGCGTCTACATAGTAGCCGACATCTGCAACGGCCCGCGCATGGAGCGCATTTTCGCCTCGGAAAGCCCTGAAATCGTATTCCACGCCGCAGCTTACAAGCATGTGCCCCTCATGGAGGAGAATCCGGTTGAAAGTGTGACCAACAACGTAGGGGGCACCCGTCTCATAGCCGACCTTGCCGTGAGCTACAAGGTGGAGAAATTCATACTCGTCAGCACCGACAAGGCCGTCAACCCGACCAATGTGATGGGCTGCACGAAACGTATCTGCGAGATGTACTGCCAGAGTCTTTCAAGCAACCGCCCCGACGGCTGCCGCTTCATCACCACCCGCTTCGGTAACGTGCTCGGCTCACAAGGCTCGGTAATACCGACCTTCCGCAGCCAGATACGCCGCGGAGGTCCGGTAATGGTGACCCACCCAGACATAATCCGCTACTTCATGCTCATACCCGAAGCCTGCGCGCTCGTGCTCGAAGCCGCTATCCTCGGCAAAGGCGGCGAAATATTCGCCTTCGACATGGGCAAACCGGTCAAGATCGTAGAACTCGTCCGCCGTATGATAGCCCTCAGCGGCCGTTTTGATGTAAAGATAGAATACTGCGGACTGCGCCCCGGCGAAAAGCTCTATGAGGAACTCCTCACTGAAAAAGAACAGGTGATACCGTCGTCGCATCCAAAAATCAAGATTGCAAAGGTCGAGCCAAGCGACAAACGCCGAGTGTCAGCCCAGGTCAACGAACTTCTCGCCACGGCCCACACATTCAACGCCATCGCCACCGTGAGGTCCATGAAACGCATGGTGCCGGAGTATATCTCAAACAACTCACCCTACTCCGCCCTCGATCCCTCACCTTCGGGACCGCAACCTTCGCTCGAAGTAAGCCCGACAACAACCGATATATATCATAACAAACCTGAAATCCAACCTATCGCATAAAGCTATGTACCTTCTCAAGCTCAAGACTTTAAAGCGTTTGCTCTATCCCGCGCTGTCACTGGCAGCTCTGTGTCCGGCCTTCACAGCCGCCGCGCAGGCTCCCTCGTCATACGAGGACTTTGACCGGCAGTACAAAGACTACCGGACAGTCTATTCAGACACTACTGACACCGACTTGCCTACCCGCACCGAGGTTGTCAAGGAAACAAACCAGCCATTCGGAGTGGTTACAAACAAGTTCGGCAAAAACTGGTTTGTATTCGCCACAGCCGGAGCCCACACATTCCGCGGCGACTACTCCGGACGCGGAAAGTTCGGCGGCACCATCTCGCCTGACTTCGGTATCGGCGTTGGAAAATGGTTCACTCCGGGCGTAGGCGTGAAATTGGAATTCATCCGCTCCGACTCCAAGGGCTACACCGAATACCTCACCGGCCACTATGGCTACGGGGGTATCATGCAGGCTCCTGACGGAACACCCTACCGCAAGATGAGAACCCGCTGGTGGGATATCGGCGCAAGTGTCATCTTCAACCTCTCGCGCCTTATCCAGGGCTATGAAGGAGCTGACAGCCCCAAACTCATGAACCAGTTCATGCTCAACGCCGGTATCGGCGGTGTGCACCACATGGGCTATGGCCACAGCCACGGATCAGACAACGAGCTCAGCGCACATCTGGAGCTGCAATACAGCCGCTTCTTCACCCGCTCGAAGCGTTTCTCGCTCGACTTCAAGCTCCGCGCTCTTCTCTATCAGACCAACTTCGACCTCGAATACGGCCAGGCAAATCATGCGGCCAACAAGTGGGACTCGAATCTCGGCGCCGATCTCGGCTTCACATTCTATCTCGGCTCAAAACGTGCCCGCAGCTGGCGCATGGGCGCTACCCACACCTACACCCGCGACTACCGCGAACGTCAGATCCGCGAAGTACGCGTCAAGGAGGGCGATCCCGCCAAGTTCACCGAAATCACATTCTACGTGTTCTATCCCAACAACTATTCCGGACGTAACGATGCCCCGACCATAGCCTCAAGTCCTGTCAACGCCATTGACTACCTGACAGGGGGTATCTACACCCAGCGCCGCTTCGAGGACAACGGTGATGTGGCCTCGCGCCTCGTGGCCGGACGCACTCTCAAGGGTCTGCCCACCGAAGACCTGCCCACCGAACCGGCTGACCGCGACTTCGCCATCACCTCAGTGCCCCGCGGATATGAAATGGGCGAAGGTCCGATCTCTCTGAGCCTCGCTCCTTCCGACATGTCTGACTTCCGCCAGAGCGCAGGCTTCTACTACGCCCCGATATATGGCGACCAGCACCTCTGGCACTACCGTATCGACGATGCCACCCGCTCTCAGAAGCTTCTGAGCGAAGACAACTACTATGAGACCCAGACCTTCGGCCTCAACGCCCACAAGGGTCTTGAAACCATCCGTGAATACTTCGACATAGACCGCGGCGAATATCTCGTCAGTCTTGCCGACATCTATGCGGCCGTGAAGTCAAACCAGGGCCATATAGCCAAGCATGCCGATCAGGAGACTGTCGATGACATCCGCCACATTATTGAAAACGGTGTGATCACAGGCATTCTGGTGGAAGGTCTCGCCACAAGCCAGGACAACTTCACCGGTCCTGACGCCAAGCAGGTGGGTCTCGACCGTAACACAACCCTCTCGGACAACCGCGCCACCACGGTGCTCAACTGGCTCCGCGAGTCAGGCAAATTTGACGGTGTAGACTCCAAGACCTACCGTGTCAACTCGTTCAAGAACTCAGTGCGCGGCATAGGCCGTGTGGACGATCCTTCTACCCGTGGCATTGATGCCAAGATGAACCGCTGCGTGAAGGTGCACCTGCAGTACATCCTCCCGCAGAAATAACATATTTCCCCGCACATAAAAACAATAGAAAAAAACTCCGGACGGAAGCTTCCATCCGGAGTTTTCTATTATGCAGTCTTAGAGATACTATAATTACATTTATCTGATGATATATAGTCAATATGTCATCGGATACCACATATCTGACATTTCTGTAGGCAATCTGCGCGCTGTGGCCGTTCAGCGGATTTCCTCCCAGTCGGCGTCGCTTACCTGTGGTTCGCGGGGAGTGTATGAGGAGCCTTGTTTTTCATTGGTCTCCGAGGCCGAGAATTCGGTTTTAACTTCAATCTCTTCGAAGTCCACATACTCGCCTTCGTCGCGGCTGAATATCTTTTTGCGCCCCCTTGGCTTATGCTGCTGCCTGCGCTGCTGCCCGAAAGGCGATGCTCCGGGACTGAATCCTGTTCCGCCTCCGAAGGCCTGGTTAAACATATCGTTGACCTTCTGGGTATATTTCCGCCGGGCATAGCTCAGCAGGAGCGGCTTGACGATAAGCCACACCAGATAGAGTATAAGTATTGTTCCAAAGAAAGTTAACATGTCAGAAAGATGAAGGTTTTGCTGAATGCTGACCGTGGGGAGGTCTACGGTTACTTCTCATCCGCCTCGGATGCGTCAGGATCTGTGCGCTTGCCAAGAAGCGAGATCAGAATGTAGAGCACAATTGTCCAGGCAAAGCCCGAAACGCCGTCGGTGATGACGAAAAGCACTGTGGCCGCCATGATCACATAACGTCTAACATTCTCGCGCAGCGAAAGGTTGGCGAATTTGAGTGAAAACATCTTTATTTCGCTCACCATAAGCAGCGAAACCACTGCAATGAGCACTGCCATCACCGCATCGCCGGGATAGGCGTGATCGGTGATCCAGGCGAGTGCACCCACCCAGAAGATGGCGTTGGCCGGAATAGGCAGACCGATGAACGAGGTTGTCTGACGGGTGTCGACGTTGAATTTGGCAAGACGCAGGGCACCCATCACGGCTATAAGCAGCGCGAATGCGCTCACCCAGAGCGGACTGCCGGCCCGAAGCATGGTGTTCATCACGAGGAATGCCGGAGCGAGGCCGAAGCTGACAAGGTCGCTCAGCGAATCAAGTTCCTTGCCAATGGGCGAATAGGCGTGAAGAAGGCGGGCCGACATGCCGTCCCAGAAGTCGAAGGCGGCGGCGGCGCCAATGCACACGAAAGCCCACTGCAATGCGCTCAGCCCTGCGGTGGGCAGGTCGAGATTAAAAGCTAAAAACACCGCCGTACATCCTGAGAGGAGGTTGAGGCAGGTGATTGTATTCGGAATATAAGTGCGGATTGATTTCAATTGATGATACTGTGTTTTATATGATAACCTTATTAGTCATCAGGATGTTCGCGCAGACGGGCCACTACCGAGACACCGCCCGTGGTCTTATCGCCGATCTTGACGAAGACTTCGGCATCAAGCGGGAGATAGATGTCGACACGCGATCCGAATTTGATGAAGCCCATGTGGTCTTTGATGTCGGCGATGTCGCCCGGTTCGGCATAGGTGACAATCCGGCGGGCAACGGCTCCGGCAATCTGCCTCATGAGCACTTCCTGGCCATTGGTGGCGCGGATAAGCACTGTCGACCGTTCGTTTTCGATGCTCGCTTTCGGGAGATAGGCACTGAGGAAACGGCCGCTGTGGTGGCGCACCATCAGCACCTCGCCGTCAACCGGAAACCAGTTGGCATGTACGTTGAACACCGACATGAATACCGATAGCATTCTGACACGGCGGCGCAGCACCTCCGGCTCGAATACTTCCTCAAGCGCCACGACGGTACCGTCAACCGAGCTTACCACCACATTGTGGCGGTCGCCGTGAAAGGCACGTTTCGGCGAGCGGAAAAAGTTGACTACGAGCAGATAGAAGATCGCGGAGATGACAGTGAAAGTAGTTGGGATCGCAGCGGGACGGATGAACATCCATGCCGACAGATTGATCACAATCATTATCAGCATGACAACTATCAGTATATTGATTCCTTCGCTGTGGATCTTGACTTTCATTAGATTCGAGGATAGGGGTAGTATCAGAGGGGCTGACAGCCCGTTGCGTTCTCTTAATTTGCAAAGTTATGCAAACTTTTCCATTTATCAAAACCGACTGTTAAAAATTTCCGTCCGCCTGATTTCTAATTATGGCGAATTCGCCATAATTAAGAGGGTGTTTAAAAAGGCGTCCGACTCAGGCGTAGAAACTGCGGCGGATGGTGCGGGTGATGGCCGCGAGGTTGCCGAGGGTTATCAGGAGCATCAGGCCGATGCCTGTGCCGACGGTAAGCCATGCCGACTCCGGTTCGCTTCCAAGCGCGCGGAGCGGGGCACTCCACCAGGCGGAGGCGGCAAGCATTACTGCCATTGCGGTTAAAAGCACTCCGGCATTGACGGCGATGACTATCAGATGGTAGTGGCGCGACACCTGGGCCGGTGAGTAGCCGAGCTGCATGAGATCATGGATCTTGGTGCGGTTTTTCTGCAGCAGGAGGTAGATGCTGAGCATGAGGATGAAGAACGCGAGGATGCTGATGATCAGCCCCACGCCGATGACCACCGTGGTCACGACCGAGAGGAAAAATGCGGCTTTGCCATTGTCGGCACGGTCGCCGGCCGTTTCATAGCCGTGTTCCTCAAGGTAGCTTTCCACCTGCGGATCGCCGGGACGGTCGAGCATCACTATCAGTCGCGACGGCGCTTCAGCCGGAGTTTCGGAGAATTCTTTATTGGCCCACTGCATGAACTCCTCAGGCACAGCTATGGTGTTGAGACGCGAGGAAAAGCCTACAATGCGGGCGTCGACCCACTCCTGACGGCCGTTGCCGCTGAGCGAGAGTTTCAGAGGCACCATGCCGATCACTTCTTCTGAAACCTGCGGCATGCCGCGCGAGGTGGCGAAGCCGAAATTGTAGAGCGAGAGATAGTCTTTGGAGAGAATCACGGGCACATATGACGAACGGCCCGGCTCATAGGTCCATTCTTTGGGGGTGACATCGAAAAATTCGTCAGGGATGGATTCGAGAAAGAGCGCCGACCCCATCGAGCTGCCGCCGAGTTCCACTTTGGCATAGACATTGAACGAGGCCGAGCTGAAGCGGCCAACCTTGCGGACCCAGGGCCGCGAGGCTATGTCGGCGATATCTTGTTCACTGAAACGGGTGTCACCGGCCGAGGCGGATGACCGGCCGAAGAGACCGCTGACTCCCTCCACCCGCTTAGATAGGATCAGGTAGTCTTTGGAGATGAACGAGTCATCGTCATTCCAGACCGAGCTGACATCTCGGTAAAACTGAATGGCGGTAAGCACTATGGCAAGGCCCACGAAACTGGCCAGTGCATAGCCGGCTATCTGACCGGCGCTTATATTGTGGCGCAGGAGGCGCCAGACTGTATTGTTTGACATTTTCAGAAGTTGTATTTGTCTAGGCAAAGCCGCCGGACAGATTAAGAGGGTGCATATCAGAGCCTCATCAGCTCAAACTCTTCGAGGCGGATCTTGTTGCCGACCGAGGTGGCGATTACAGCCGCACCCTGCCGTCCGGCTTCCTCGGCTATGAGAGAGGCCACGGCCTGATTGTTGCGGGCATCGAGATGGCTCACCGGCTCGTCGATAAGAATAAAATCAAACGGCTGACAGAGAGCGCGGATGATGGCCGCCCGCTGCTGCTGCCCTACTGAAAGGCGTCCGGCTCTTTCGCCGGCTTTACCCTCGATCTCAAGGCGCGAAAGCATACGGCGGATTTCGTCACCGCTGCGGAAATCGGTCAACCGGTTTTTTATCATCACGTTTTCCATCACGGTCAGCTCAGGGAACAGGCGCATCTCCTGGGGCAGATAGGCTAGAGAGCGGCGTCGCAGCTCACACCAGCGGTCGATGCTCAGGGCTGCCGCATCCTGCCCGTCGAAGAGAATACGGCCCTCATAGTCGCGGCGGCTTCCGTAGATGAAGGCGCAGAGCGACGATTTGCCCGTGCCGCTCTCGGCCTCGATGATATAGTTGTGTCCGCGGCTGAAAACCACACTTTCTCTGAGCCAGAGCTCCGAATCCTTGACCGGAGCCTCTTTCTCGCTGCCGCGGAACACCTGCGGCAGCACTCTATTCAACTCAATGTTCTCTATCATAGCAATGCTGAAAGTATGGCCTGGAGGATGGGCTGCGTTGTGCCCGTGAGAGCCAGTTCGGCCGTGGTGCTGCCCTGACCGGTCTGGCCGGTAAGTCTGAAACCGAAAGCGGGAGCCGCCGGACTGAGGCTGCGCAGCGATGGCAGTTCAAGCATAACGGCTCCGTCCTTGCCGGAGAAGAGCGGCGCGAGACTGTTCTGACGTGTATTGTCGAAAGGCATGTTGCTAACGGCGAAATAGCCATCGACATTGCCGAGATAGAGATTCATGCCGTATTGCGGCACGATCAAAAGCCCCTGGTCGGTCATGCGCGGACTCATTCCTGCCACAAACATAGAGTTCCGCACCATGTTCATGATCTCGGTGATTTTCTGCTGAGGCATGTGGGCCATCAGTATGAAGTGCCAGTTGCCGGGGTCGATCTCACTGTAGGCCTGATCATTGGCCGGACCGGCGGCAAGCATTACAGTGCCGTTGATCGACTGCAGATAGGGAGTGACCACAGCCATCATGCCGCGTGCCTGGAAGCCTCCGAAGGCGCTGACAGCCTGAGTCAGTACACTCCAGTCGAAATCCGGTGTCAGCCCTACGGCAAAGGCGAAGCTGAACGAATCCGGAATATATGAGAGCACAGCCTTATTGACAGGCTGGAGTCCGTCTGCGGCCACGGTGGTGCCATCGGCCTGCATGACCACGCTTCCGGCTACGAGTTTATTGTCCTTGATATCGCAACTGATAGTGGCCCATAGGCTTTCCTGAGCCGCCTGAGCGCCATCGTCCTTCTTGCCGCCCTTTGCTGCGGCATCACAGCTGAGAGCCATGTTGAGCAGCCCCTGGCCTTCAAGCATCCCGCAGATTCCGGAAAGAGCCGTCAGCGGAGACTTCCCGGCTTTCTTCTGCAGCTCTCTGACAGCCTTGACGGCATCTTTTGCATCGGTCAGCCAGAAGCGGTCGTCGCCTGTAAGAGCCGTGAAACCGCCCCACTGGCCCTGCCGGAAACCGTCTTTGGCCTCAGTCCATCCGATCTCTCCGGAAGTAGCCTCGGCAAACTTGTCGCAGTCGCTGACCAGAGCCGTCACATAGATGACTCCGTCGCGATCCCTTGCCCAGGCCATGCGGTCGATATCGCAGACCCCGGAGCGGTCCATGACATCGGCAAGGTCCACAAGATCCCGGAAGCGGCCTTCCGGAGCAGCGAGACCATCGGTAGTGACTCCATTAGGTCCGAATTTGAATCCGGACTGGCTGAGCACACTTTTCAGACGCACGAACCCTACATTGTCGACCTCAGCCGGAATCGCGTCAAACAGCGCCTCGTCTTTCGAACACGACGCCACCGCGACCCCAAGAATAACCACAGCCACCAAAGGCATCAGAAACGACCTCACAGCAGCCGCCCTAAAAAATTTCATATTCATAAATATTGCAGGAGTTGTTCATCAGAGGAACTATATTTGTAGGGCCCTCTGATGGTATGTTATACAATTTTTCAAAATGATGAAGAGATTTTCCAAGCACAAAGATAATGATTAGCCCTGACATTGTAACGTTCAGTGCTCAAAAATCATTGGTTCTGAGTTCAGAAGACCATAACTGCCACAGGCAGCAGACTGCCCGGCGATAAGAGCCGGAGCGCCAGTAAACAGAAGAAGCCGTTGCAGACTATCCGCAACGGCTTCCAGAGGCATGTTTTCTGTGTGTTTCAAGATTTTTTACAAAATCGCATCTTCTGCCACATGCAAACAGAGATTGTAAATAAAATCAGAATTCATTATTCGATTTTTCCTTTTTTCTTTGAAAGGCGAAGGTAGTAGCCTGAGAAATCGTTTTTCTTGCCTACTTTCAGCTTGGTATAGCCAAGTTCCTGAGCAGCCTTCATGGCCTCAGCCTCAGCACCTTCGGCATTTGCTATGATTTCATCGGCACCGGTGGTGTTGAACCACACACCGTTTTTCTCGACCTTTGCAGAAGCTACTTTCTTATAGATCATCTTGTTGGTCTTCTCGTCGAGCTGCTGTTCGAGCACTTCATATTCGTCTCCTTCATTCACACCTTCCTTCGATCCGATCTTTGCGTAGAGAAAACCATCAGCCGATTTTGAAATAGGCACCGTGGTGCGGAACACTTCATTCTCAACCTGCAGTTTGGCGAGGGCCATATCAATCGCACGGGCTGTTGCCGAAGCGGCGAGCTGGTCAAGAGTCTTGGTTTTATCTTTCTTAACGCCTGAACGGGCCTTGGTCTGTCCGACATATGACAGCTTGCAGAGGCCGGCGTCAAGAAGGTCCTGAAGAGTAGCGTTTTCGTTATAAAGCACCTTGTCGCTCAGAGCCATGTCGATATCATCGTTCCAGTCGAGTTTATAAAGGTTGGTGACGGCGGTCACGGAATACATATCTTTCATGAGACCGTTGATGGCCGCTTCGGTTCCTTTCTTGGCGCCGAAAGCCGCAAGGCTGCCGAGAGCGCCGGCATTCTGTGCGGCCACAGCAGCAACGCCGCCCACCATGTCAGAGATTTCCTGGGCTACAGCCTTGTTGTTGCGGAAACGCAGGTTGGTTGCCACGACAAAGGTGTTGTTGAGCAGTTCGAAGCCCTGTGAAGAAAGCATTGCCTTGAATTCGGCATTGGCATTTGCCTTTGACAGCTCTGCGGCAGAAGCGTTTTCCAGTCCGCGCTCCTGAATGAGTCCGGTGTTGAACTGGGGTTTGCCTTCAGGATTATAGCCATACCACTTGGCCACCATGTAGTCTGCCACCTTGTTGTCGGCAAGGAACTTGTTGACAGCCGCGTGCATATAGTCATCCACCTTTTCCACTCTGACAAGCGAAGATTCCTGCTTTCCGGAAGCACCTGCAAGCAGAGATCCTCCGAGGCCTTTCATGAACTTGCCGGCACCGCCGCTTTTGGGGCGGGCGGCCTTGGCTTCTTCATCGGTCATATCGGCAGTCAGCGCATCAAAGTCGATGATACGCCACTGGAGATTGTGGTCATTGAACTGTTCGGGAATAGCGATCGAAGGGAACACCATCTGAGGCACACTGCCGAGGCTCGAAAGACCTGATTCCTGAAGAGTCAGTGCATAGCCGGCCGAGTCGGTTTCGATAGCCTCTCTGTCGAGACGCTGGTTCTGGTCATTGGAATTAACGAGTACCGTGTAGATTGAACTGCGCATGAATTTCACGTCTTCGCCTTTCATGATACCGTGTGTTCCCAACATAGTCACAAAGCAACTTGCCAAGATAAGTTTGTTGATTTTCATCTGTTTTTTGGTTTTTTATATGTTGTGTATTGTATTTCTGATCAAGAGTGTGTTTTAAATCATCCGGAAACGGGTCACCAAACAATCCAGTTATTTTTGACCACTGTCTTGGGCTGGTTCTGAGCCCAGGCCACAGCCGCCTGGCGGGCAGCGTCGATGCGCTGCTTTTCAAGTTCGACCGCATTGCGGTATTTCTCCTTGGTCTCGAAATCATAATCCTCCCTGACCGATGCGCTTATCTTCTTTCCGAGAGCCTTGGCTTTGGCATAGCATGCAGCCGAGGGATCAATCCGGCTAAGATAGCCGTAGGCAGCGCGTCCGCCTTCAGCCGATGGATCTGAAGCCCATTCGCCTTCGGCCTGTGCGAGGAGCATGGCGCCGTCATAGTCGATCTTGTCCTGATAGATACTGCTGGCCAATTCAGCGGCCTGTGCGTAGCCGGCACAGCATTCCGGAATCGACGTTGACCAATAGAGAGCCTCGTCATAGTCACGGGCTTTCAAAGCCTTCTGAGCCTTGGCCATGTAGGTGGGATAGTTTTTGTCGAAATAGTCCACTATCTTGGCCTTGCCGTCTTCCACGAAGTTGATAAATGACGGATTCCGGGCATTTAGGCTTCCGAGTGCGCGAGTGAGCGCCTGCTGGTCAGAGGCTCCTACGCCTTTGAGCGGGAATGTGGCGGTGGCAAACACCTTTCTGTTTTCACCGTCGCAGATGGCAAGCTGAAGATTGGTCTTCACAAGCACACGTCCGCCCACTCCGCCGGCTTCCTGGCTGAAAGCCTCGTCGAAGCGTCCGGTCAGAAAGAACTGGCAGTCATAGTCACCTGCCGCAACGCCTACATGGGTCAGCACCGTTTTCAGCTTGGCTTCAAGCTGACGGGCCACAGCCGCCGGCACCTGGTCACCTTCCATTATGGGCGCGATGCCCATACCGATCTCGCAATCGGCTGCCGCTGCTGCCACCGGCATTGCGGCTATGGCCGCGCCAAGCAATATCTGTCTGAGTTTCATATTTTTGTTTAAGTTAGGGTTCTTTATTTTACACTCTTGTTATTTCTCTCCGATATAGATACGGGCGGCACCAAGACCGGTTGATGCGTTTTCAGCCACGAGACCAAGTGATTTCAGCTTGTCCTGAAGACCTTTGACCCAGCGAGACGCATCCTGCGGACGACCGTCGGAGCCATTGAGAGGGATTCTCACCTGATCGTAGCGGGCCATGTTGCGGCCGCCTGAACGCTGGCTAAACTGATGGTTTACAGTATTGTCGCTCACCCAGTTATAGATGATTTCCGAGAGTTCCTGACCTTCGAACTCCTGGTTCATGGTAGTGCCCGAACCGTTGTCGATAATGCGTACATCAAGGCGGATCTCACGGCCGTTTGCATGGATATCATCAAAATAAGTTTGCAATTTCTGGCAGAAGTCATCCATATTGTTTTTAGCCGTCTGCTTGAGAGCCACGCTCAGAGGCACTGTGCGCCGCATCTCTCCGGTCTGGCCGGCGATAGGGGCTACCGACTTGTTTGAATAGGTGTCAATGGCTTCGATGCGATAGTCTGCCGAATAGATCGAACCGGCATTGTTTATATTCCAGCCGATCTTAAGAGTGATGTCCGGTTTGTTGCGCTTGAGCAGTTCATCATAGGCATTTGTCTGCACACCGGAACCGGTTTCGGCACCCTCAAAGGCTTCGTCAAGCATTTCATCCTCATCGTCAGTTTCAGACTGCGACTCTCCGCTGATAACAGGGAAGTTACGCTCGGCCATGATCTGTGAGATGGCAAGCTGCACATTTTTGAAATCCGGGTCGACAAGAGCCTTGTCATAGTCCTCGCGCTGACGCACTTTTCCATTGCGTTCGGTCTCGATGACATAACCTTTTTCGATACACCAGGTCTTGTCCGGGACAATCATCAGTTTGGGAGGAGCGGCAAGCAGTGTCTGTGCTGACAGTACCATACAGGTGCCTGCCAGTATTTTTGCGAATAATTTCATAAGATGGTATTCTATATATTGTTTTGATCAGGTTAAAATAGTATGCTGTATGGCTCTTACAAATTTATCAATGACGGGTTCCTTCCTTGAGCACTCCGTCTTTTTCAAGTTGTCGGCGCAGGCCTTCACGGTCTACAGTCACAATCACGCCATAGTTTGAAATTGATTTTCCCTTGGCCTGAAGCCTGCTGGCCTCACCGCCTTTTTCCTCTTTGACAAACTTGCGGTATTCTCCGCCATCGCTGAAAAACGGATTGAAATATTCCGAATAACGCTCGCGGGCATTCACTTCCGGAACAAGCGGAGTCTGATTGCACTCGCCGGTGCCTTTGATGCCTTTGAAAAGCACATCATAGACGGCGTTTTTCTTGGCCTGCTCTATGGCATCGCCCTTGGAAGTGCCTTTGCCCCAAGCCCGAAGGGTCTGAGAACCGTCATGTTCAACGCCGAGACACTGAGTCTCGAAAGAGGAATAGGCCGCGGATGAAGCCACCGGAGTGGTGATTTTTTTTGAGCATGAGCCTAATGAGGCAACGATTCCTATCGCAGCCGTTACTAATATTGCTGTTTTCTTCATAAATATTCAGATAAGCGGATTTCAGAATTCATATCCGAGGCGGAGACAGGCAAAACTTGTGTATTTGCACGTCTTCTCCAGCCGGGAATTATAGGTGGCTATGTCCTGCCCCATGTAGCTGATGCCGATGGTGAAGGCATTGCGGGGCTCGCCGATACGCAAGCCGAGTGTGGGGCGGAAAAATGCGCCGTCACGCACCGATGCGCCGGCCTCTATGCCCCAGTAAGGCACCACCGTGCGGTAAAGGCCGGGTATCAGATTGCCTCTGACGGTTGCAAACAGCGGCATGCCCCACTTGATGTCGGAGCGACGGAGAGGCCCCTGGTCGATGTAGTATCTCGGACCGATGCCTACGCCTACTTTCAGATACTGGCTGAAACGGTAGCCTACGGTGAAATCTACCTCGGCAAGGCCCATGTTGTGGCCTCGCAGATGGCACGACACACCGCCGAGCACCTCGGCGCTGAACCACACCGAGCGTTCAAACTGGGAATATTGCTGCTGATTGGGGTCATAGCCCTTTCCGGGGATTCTTTTTACCTGGTTTTCCTGCGCCGATACTCCTATGGAGACCAGCAGGGCGGCGATAAAGGTGAGTATCTTTTTCATAGTTTACCATCCGCTTCTGAGTGACTTGATGATATTGTCTTTCTCTAACTTGCGGCGCAGTTCCGGCACGTTTACGGAAACTGACTGGCTGACGTTATATACCTTGCCGCTTTTGACCACCTTGCGGGTGTCTGGAAGCACCGAGGCATATTTCGAAGCGTCGCCGCTTGCAAAGAAGTCTGCGAAATAGTCGGCATGTGCGGCCTCCGCGTCAGGACTTCCGGCCACTGCGGGATGGCTGACCGAGGCATCGAATGACGAAGTGTTTGATTTATCGACCCATCCACTGAAAAGCACAGCTCTGACGGCACAGCGTGTGAGATCGGCATCAGTAACCTTGTCGGCTTTCTTGGCGGCACAGGTAGCCACAACCACCGGACGGCCTCCGTTTCCGACACCTTCGCCTGTCACGGACACATCTGTGACCTCAGGTGCTTTTGCATTTGTAAACAGACTGACTACTATGCAGGCAAGCATAACGGCAAATTTTTTCATAATTCTATCAGTATTGATTTTGGTTTAGATTTAAAAAATAAGTGATCAGAGCATTCTGCAAAGCCTAAAAAAAAAGATTTTTCCATAGCAAAGATTACCACTGTAACACAAAGCAACAGATAGCTTTTTCAGAAAGCAGTTTTGCAAATGTATAAAAAATGTTACTTTTTACCCCCCCCCAATGGTTAAAATACGTTAATTGTAAAATAAATCTAAATAAAACCCCTTTTTCATAAAAATATACACAATGCCGTACGTGCCGTTAAAAAATCTTTTTCAGGCAATAGAAGGAGACAGCGGCAGTCAGCACTCCCGGCACGAGAGCCCAAAGATGGCCGGCGGTCATCGCCACTACGACGCAGACGGCTATCGCCACGACTTCCACACAGACTGCAAGCACAAGCCGGTGCGGCACCCGCAGGCGGTAGCGACGGCAGTAGACCACGGCGATGATCGCCACATAGAGCAGATACCACAGAGTGTAGCTCACACCCAGGCCGCTGACACCCCACAGCCTGAACGCTACGATGTTCAGGCCGAGCGCGGCCACAGCGCTTATCGACTCGGTGAGGAGGAATGTCGGGCCGTCGCCCTTGGCGAGGATGACATATGACATGCAATAGGAAACCGCCCGCAGCATGACTCCGACCATAGCGATTGTCACAAACGGCACTGCCACATCAAACTCAGCCGAGTAGAGCAGGCGCACCGCCAGTTGGGCCAGCGGCACGAACATGGCCACGAATGCGGTCAGCAGCAGGGTCAGCAGCCTCATCTCATGGGCCACGAAAGTGCGGATTCTGAGCGGCGAGGAGGCCACGGAGGCCAGGCGCGGATAATATTCCATTGCTATTGCGCTCATTATCAGAGCCGGATAGCGGTTCACCATCGTGAAACCTGCCTGATAGAAGCCCACGGAGTTCTCTCCGCCGGTCTGGTTGAGCCACGCAATGAACACATAGTTCAACACTTGGGCTATGACATCGGTGGCAGTCATATAGATGCCGAGCATGATGAAGTGACGGCCTGCCTGCCAGGTTTCGCGCAACCCTGTGCGCAGAGCTTTGCCCGGAAACTTTACGCGCCGGCTCATAAGAGCCAGATTGGTCACAAGCACATAGGCTATGATCGAAGGAACAACGCTTTCAAGACCCAAGAAATAGAACATAGGAACTGAAACGGCCAAACCGCCCACCATTCCCCAGAGCGAAGCCCGCGCCAGTGCGCGCAAGCGGCCTGTGCCCTGCAGCACAGCCTCTTCAGAGGCCGAGACAGCCATGAGGAAGACAGCGATCGCAAGCGCCATATAATATAGGGTGCGATCATATGACCCGAAAGTCGACTTGCTAAGAAACGGGGCGGCGACAAGCATCGCCACGCAGCCTAAAAGGCCGAGCATCAGTCCCCAGCGCCTTACCACGCCCACGATCCCTGCCAGCGAGGCGCTTCCGGAATGAGAGGCGATGTCACGGACGGAACTTGATCTGAATCCAAGCTGCGAGAATGACTTTACCATGTCAACGGCACTGTTGAAAATGCCGAACAGCGCCACTCCCCCCGGACCGAGCCAAAGCGCCACAAGCTTTACCCTGACCACGCTGCACAGAATGCCTACGCCCTGAACCCCTCCGAATAGGCCCATTGCCTTCAGCACCTTGGCACTCAGCCCGTGGGCGCCACGCAGTTTTCCGATGCCCATCAGTCAGCAGCCCTCCTCCCGAAGGGTCTGACACGAAGCGCCATGTAGGCGGCACCGTAAATAAAATTGATGAGAGCCGGAAAAAATTTCATGATTCCGCGCTTCTTCCCGCGCCATGCCGCCAGTACGAAGCGCGGCAGGAAGGTCAGCGGATAGATCAGCGCGGTCACGGCTCCCATGCCTCGGTAGACCCCGCGGTCGGCAACCCGGCGGTTTCCGGTGGTCAGCCCGCGGTGCACACAAAGATCCACAGGAAACAATACTATCTTATGTCCGGCCCGACGCGCTGAAAGAAGAAACAGTTCTTCCTCACCGCATTTCAGCACCGGAGCCCCCAGCCCGAACTCTTCATGAAACCTCAGCGAGCCGGAGCGGCCCTCCCTGCGGATGGCAATCTCCATTGATGTTGTATAGTAATCTTTCGGCAGATGCCCGGCTATGCGTACCGGGCTTTGCGGATAGACCTTCTCATAGCCACCGCAGCCATTGCTGTAGCGGAAGAGACCGATGTCAAGATCCGGATCGGCTTCAAAAGCCGTTCTGACGGCCTCAAGTCCCTGCGGAATATAGTCAAGGTCATCATCGGCAATAAGCAGCACATCGGCTGACGCATGGTCAAGCGCATGGTTGCGGTTGCGGCTCAGCCCTTTGGAAGCGGTACGGATCACCCTGACATCTGATCGCGCCTCAAGCTGCTCAGGCAATAAGGAGTCCTCTCCTACCGTCTGCCAGCTGACAAGATAGCTTACGCCGGCCATCTGCGGCAGCGTCATGGCGGCTACACGCTTTATGCCGTCGCTTCCGAGAGTCGAGATCATGACTTCAAGAGACAGAGGCCGCTTATTCATGGCACGCCCCTCCCCTTCTGCCGTCACAGCAGCCTGCGGCGGCCAGACGGTTCTGCCAGAACTCCAGATTGCGCCGGGCCACCGTCAGATAGTGATTGTGTCTGATGACGAACTCCCGTCCGGCCAGACCGCGCGGACGTATGGCTTCGGGATGCAGTACTGTCTGCTCCAAGGCCCGGACGACGGATTCATAGTCAGGCTCCACATGTATCACCGGCTGCAGTTCCTTCTCTCCGATAAAGTCATAGAACTCCGGCGCTCCGCCTGACACGGTGTTAAGCCCGTAGGCCATAGCCTGCAGGGCGTTTGTGGCGGGCGTGTAGGAGTAGAGCTGGTCAAGGACCACATGAGCCGAGCGCATCAGTCCGAGATATTCCTCATACGGCCTGTTTTCCACTATTATAAGCTCGGCGCGTGAAGGATAGCGGCCGACCACGGCGCGGGCGGCGGCTTCCATCACATCGGTTCCCTTTTCAAGATAGCGCCCGCGGTAACGTCCGAGAAAAAAGCGCACTTTCTCTATCCTGTCAGGCAGGCTGACCAGCTGCAGGTCATCGACATTGATCGGAATGCCGCCATAAGCGATTTTTTCAGGAGGAAGAACACGCCGGAGCGCCACGTCATATTCATAGAGGGCCGAGACGGCACCGTCAGCCGTAGCCCAGATGTGATTTCCGAAATTTTTCAGCGGTTCGGAGAGCCATTCGGACACGAGTGATGGCTGCGCCTTGCACAGCGGCGACTGAGCGCCGAAGAGGCGGAACTCGCTGTAGCGTATTGGACTGGCGGGATCAATACACTCCTCCACATAGTTTGAATCGGTTCCGAGAGCCGTGCAGAACATCGAGCGGTTATTGGCGCGGAGATAGTCATAGATAGCCTGCGCTCTGTGCGGGCGCAGCTCGATGAAACTCTGGGTGGCGATGGAGACCACGTCGAAACCTGTCATTTTCTGCTTCAGCCCCAGGTGCCACCGCAGCCATAGCTCCAGACCTCCGGCCTTGCTTTTCCAGCGCCGCCCGGTGTCGATGTCGCGTCCGGTGTCGAGCCAGTGGCCTCCGTGAGAGGCAACAACGGCCTCATGACCGAGTTTCCGAAGACCCTCGGCCAAGGTGTGGTGAAATGATGATGCGTCACCTACCAGCAGTATTTTCAGGCGGTTGTTGTTTCCCATGACAGATCGGGGTGATTAGGCGCCGGAGCGACGGCGGTTCAGAGCTGCTTGCGGAAGGCACGGCGGCGGCGGTGCTGCCGCCGTTCGAAGTATTCCCACTGCGACTGCACCTGCGAGTTGCTTTCAAGCTCAAGATTGGTCTCAGCATACTTGACTCCGTTCTTGATATAGAGATTCAGCAGGTCATAGAAGAACAGCGCGTTGACTCCCTTAGACTGATATTCGGGAGCCACTGCGATGAGCAGCAGGTCAATAACGTCGTTGTGGCCGCGGATTGCGCGAAGGAGACGGAGCCAGCCAAGAGGAAAGAGACGTCCGCGCGACTTGCGCAGGGCTGCCGAGAGCGACGGGAGCGTGATGCCGACCCCCACAAGCTTGCCTTTGCTGTCAACCACCACACTTACATAGTCAAGGCGCAGAATGCTCAGATACATGTCAACATAGTAATCAATCTGACGCTCCGTGAGCGAACAGTAGCCGTAGAGGTTGGCATATGTCTCATTGATGAGCCGGAAAAGCTCCTGACCGTAGTCGCGCTTTATTTTTTTGCCCGAAGTATATTTGAGAATCCGGAGATCATATTTCTTCATCACAATCTCCGAGATGCGGGTCATCTTTTCCGGCACCTTGTCGGGGATGGTTATGCGGTATTCCACCCAGTCGGTGTCCTTGCGGTAGCCAAGGCGCTCCACATGGGCGGGATAGTAGGGATAGTTGTAGATGGTAGCCATAGTGCCCATCTCATCGAATCCTTCCACAAGCATGCCCTCGCGGTCCATGTCGGTGAAGCCCATCGGGCCTATCATTTCGGTCATGCCATTGTCGCGGGCCCACTGCTCGGCGGCACTGAAGAGAGCGTCGGTCACCTCGCAGTCGTCCACGAAGTCCACGAATCCGAAACGGGCCTCCTTGCGGCCTGTGGTTGAGTTGAGACGGTCATTGATTATAGCCGTGATGCGTCCTGCGGGCTTGCCGTCGCGATAAACCATGAAGGACTGTGCCCGGCAATAGTCAAAGGCCGGGTTCTTGGAGGGGATCAATGTATTGATTTCGTCGAAAATGAGGCTCGGCACAAAACAGTCGTTTCCGTCATAGAGATCTATTCCGAAGTTGACATATTCGCGCAAGGCCTTCTTTACGGGTTCTATTGCCTTTACGGTTACTGACATATCTTTTTTTACTTTGGAGCCACGCATTCCGTTGACTGGGAGCTGTGGAGAGGTTCCGGGCGGTAGGGGGAGTTAAGCCACAGAAGCAGGGCTATCATGGCCACAAGGAAAGCGATTATTGCAAGATAGATATTGTTGGTCTTACGGTCGGCCAGGGCAAGGCGCAGGGCATTGACATCCTGATAGCGTCTGGCCGGATCAGGGTTCATGCACTTCTCGGCCACACGGCGCAGACGCTGGTTGGTGCTGCCGGCGGCATCGAGGGCTGCCATGAGCACCTCGCCGTAGTTCTTTATGTCTTCGCTGACATCCTTTGGAGTGATGTGGGTGTTCTGGTCAAAGCCCACGTCGATAAGCTTCAGATTGCCGATGTTCTCGGTGAAGATTATTCGCGAGGTTGACAGCGGATGGTGTTCGAGATGCTTTGCCTGGATATAGTCAAGGGCATCAAGCAGCTGGTGCTGGATTTTGAAGAGATGGTCTTCGGTCACTTTGCCCTCGCGGATGAGCTTGGCAAGTGAGTCACCGTAGACGTCATCGGTTATGATACACATCCCCAGTCCGGGCACTTCCTCGAAGTCATTGATCATGATGATGTGGGGATGCGCCAGGTTGTAGCGCACCTCAAACTCCTTCTCGATCATGCGGTCGAACTTCTCCTGCCCCTTCAGTTCAGGACGCAGTGTTTTGAGCATTAGCCATTTGCCATGCTTCTTAGCGGTATAGACGTGGTAGAATTCCTCATCCCATTCGGGAAGATGTTCGATCTCGGTCCATTTAGACGAGGAGGCGGAAAGAGTGGTGTTGTCCATGACTGAAACGCGTATTTGTTCAAGATGCAAATTTACAATTTTTTTTGCAATCGGGCTATTTCTGTGGCAAAATGCGCATAAGGAGTGGCAAACTGAAAGACAGCGGGCCGGACGGTCCGGAGCGCTCAGTCATCTGCCAGTGCCGGGTTCATGTAGTAGAGCCGCGAGGTGGCGCGCGAGGTGGCGGTGTAGAGCCAGCGGTAAAATTCGAGTCCCTGCTGGTCAGGAGCGATTCCGCCCATGTCGATGAACACGTTGCGCCACTGCGCTCCCTGGGCTTTGTGGCAGGTGACGGCATAGGCATATTTGACCTGGAGGGCGTTGAAGTATTCATCGGTGCGAAGTCGGCGCAGACGTGTCTCATAGGCTACGTCAGGGGCATTGACTTCAGGATCGGCCATGCGCGCCTGCGCAAGCTGCTCCATGCGCTCGCGCGAGAGCGATGCGCTTTCATCAATCAGAGTCTCAAGGAAGATGCGGCAGTTCACCTCTACATCGCGGTCGGGCAGGTGGAGGGTGACACTGGCGAAGCGGAAGCCGTATTTCTCCTCCGTGCCGTGCACACGGCTGACCACCGCCACATCGCCGTTGGCTATGAAATCGAGGCCCTTGACTTTCGAGGCCCAGGTATAGTTGTTTTTAGCCACCAGCAGGCGCTCGCCTCTTACCAGTTCCTCCTCGCAGTCGAGGATGCGCGAGCGGATGCCGAGGTTGAAGCCGGTGGCCCGGCGGTTGGAGCGGGTGATTACGGCGGTCTCCCCCGGACCGTCGGAGCGGTAGCAGTCGGCAATAGTGTCGATCACATCATCGCCTTCCACCACCCTGACATCGTCATAGCCTTCAGTGAACAGGCGCGGAGCGGGAAGAGGATCGAGAAGCATGGCCCTGCGCAGCCAGGTGGCATTGCGCAGTATGCCTGAACGGCGCGACTGGCGGACGGTGTCGGTCAGCACAGCGCGACTCACGTGGAGACCGAGCGCCTTGAACGTCGAAGGCTGCATGGCGGGGCTTTCCGCGGAGCCAACCGGTGGCAGCTGGGCCACGTCGCCGAGCAGTATCAGCCGGCAGTTGTCACCGGTGAACACGTATTCCACAAGGTCTTCGAGCAGGCTCTGCCTGACGAAGCCTGAGGCATCGGCCGCCGAGGGGCTGTCAGAGATCATGGAGGCTTCATCGACAATGAAAACGGCATCGGAGAGACTGTTGCGCTGCATCACTGTCATGCCTCCTGAGAGTTCGCCGGGCGCACCGCGGTAGATCTTGCGGTGGATGGTATAGGCCGGATGCCCGGAGTGGGCGCTGAACACCTTGGCGGCTCTTCCGGTCGGGGCAAGCAGCACCACCGGTCTGCGTACCTCTTCGAGGGCCTTGACGAGCGCGCCGGTAAGCGATGTCTTGCCCGTGCCGGCATATCCGTTGACAATGAAGACCGAATCAGAGGGGGTGGAGGCCGAGCAGAAACGCGCCAGTGCCTCAATGAGCAGGTTCTGCTGCCCATTGGCGTCATAGGGCAGTCTGGCCCTCACAAGATCCGCGAATTCACCTACAGTCATCTGAGTTTTGGATTTTGTTTTTCCGGCACCGTCAGGATGGAAGTGCGGCAAACGTCCACTATCGGTTTTGCATCAACCTCCTTGATACCGGGCGCAAAGATACGTATATTCACTGAAAAAACGAAAGCGTGGCAGCCTGCTTCCGTAGAGCAGAGCCGCCACACTGCGTGGTTTTCACATTATGAACTTACTTAAAGCCTCCTTTCCGGAGACCAAGAGTAAAGGCTATGGGATTATATTGACTTAGAAGTTATATCCGAGCGATACGTTAAAGCAGTCCCAGTGAGATTTGCTGTCTTTGACAACTTCTGTCAGACCCCACTGATACTGAACGCCGAGGTAGAATTTGCGGAATGTATAGCCGGCACCGAGACCGAGGCCCATCTGGAAACGGTCACAGTCTACTTCTTTCTTGAAGGCATCACCTGCAACACCGAAGTCGAAATAGGGGCCGAAATTCACCTGAAGCTGTGAAGCTTCGGCGAAGTTCATGCGATAAGATGCGTAGACGGGAAGTTCGATGAAGTCAGCCGAGATGTCTTTGGCGCCTTTGCCTGCATAGAAGAGACCTGAGTTGATAGAGAAGCTCTGCACAAGGTTGAAATCGGCAGACACACCCGCGAGGAAGCTTGTGCGCGATTTGAAATCACCGTAATCGGCACGTGCATTGGCCACGTCAAGACCTGCGCGGATACCGAGAGTCACTTTCTTGTCAGCTGCGTCAGAGTTCCAGAAAGTCTGTGCGGAAGCGCCGAGAGCGCATACTGCTGCAAAGGCAGCAATGAAAAACTTTTTCATGTGTGTAAATGAATTAATGATTGGTTTACTTAAGAGGGTGTTTCATAACAACAGTTAAAATCTTTCGGAGGCGATTGTATTGTCTTTTTGTAAATAGAGTATTCCATTTGTGAAAAATTTTAAGTTACCTGAGCCTTGGTGTCTCTTTTGCTAAATTGTTGAAGCTCGTCAGTCGCATAGCTCGCTATGCTTCTTCCTCCCTTGCAACAATTTATCTAAAAGATACACCACTCAGATTTTGACTCTTGTTATGAAACACCCTCTAAAACTTATTTTATGAAATTGCTTATAGCCGCTGTGTATTGAAAGGTTGCACAAAGTCAGCGTGGAGGTCAGGTCGAGGTCACTTCGCTTCCGAGAAATACCACGTGATCTTCTCGCGGTAGTTATCCCCGTCTTCTTCTTCAGAATATTCCTCCCAGATGGTCATATTCTTGCCGCTGAAGCTTGTGGTGATCAAGCCGGAGTCATCGTCGTCAAAGTCACCGATATCCCAGGAATAGCGGATGATGCCCTTGCTTTCGTTCTCCCAGCGCCATGAAGAGATGTCGAGTGAATTGTTAGAATAATCGTTGAGACCATAGAGGACCATGTAGGTGCCTGATTTGGTGAAGATGACCTGACGGGGAATCTCGTCTTCCTCCCAGCCGTCATCGCCCCACTCTTCCAATAAATCGTTTATCTTGTTGGCAGGTACGGTCCTGTCATACTTCTTTGACCCGTTGATCCAGACCTTGAGGTTGATCTTGTCGAAGTTCCAGGTGCGGCAGAGGGCATTTGTGCGGTCACTGTCTTTGTCAGCCACGGCCTTTGTTGCCGCAAGGATCTGCGAACCTGACGAAGTGGTCACTGTCAGAGAATAAGCGTTGTCGCCGCCGGTATTGACGGTGATGGTGCCGAAGCCCTGGAGATTGTACTGGTTGTCACCGGTCTTGGTGTAGGTGCCGTAATAGATTCCGTTGAAATAGGCGCGCGACACTCGATCTGCCTCCTTCTTGCGGAACATGCCCGATGCCACTGTCTTGCTTGTCGCGGTCTGCTTTTCAGCTACAGCTGCCGCAGGGGCGTAGGAGTAATCCGAGGCTGAATTTGCGATGATCACATAGTTGCCGCTTGACGTGAATTCGATGGAACGGTAAGGACTGCCGGCCGACATTTCATACTTCGCACTTGAGCTTTCATACTCCGGAGTCGGGAGAGCGGGGATTCCATTGCCGTCATCATCACTGCCGCATGATGTCAACATAAATCCAAAACAAGCCACTACAGGCAACGCAATTGACAATAATCGTTTTTTCATAGCTAAAAAACTTAGTGTGTGAATTTTTATTATGATTGATTTGTGTTTGTTTGCAAAGGTAGACACAATTTAATAAATTACCCCCCCCCAATAGTTAATTTTAGTTAATAACAACGTTTTTTACATAAAAAAGCCTCCCTGAGGCATCACTTCACGGATGCTTCAGGGAGGCGTCAGTTTTTATCTCAGAGTGAAAGATTATTTCACTTCGGGAGCGGGTTCAACACCCCACTGCTGCTGAGCGAGGCGACGGTAGTTGTTGTAGCGCCACTGAGCGTTTTCCTTGGCAGCTGCGAAGAGTTCGGCAGCTTCTGCAGGATACTGCTTCATTACGGAAGCGTAGCGCACCTCACCCTTGAGGAAGTCTTCGAACTTATCCCACTGCGGCTCCTTGGAGTCGAGAGAGAAGGGGTTCTTACCTTCTTCTTCGAGTGCGGGGTTGTAGCGCCAGAGGTGCCAGTAACCGCATTCAACAGCCTTGGCCTGTTCTTCCTGGGCGTGGCCCATACCGGCGCGGATGCCGTGGTTGATACAGGGTGAGTAGGCGATTACCAGTGAGGGACCGTCATAAGCTTCAGCCTCGCGGAGGGCCTTGAGGGTCTGAGCGTTGTCGGCGCCCATAGCCACCTGTGCCACATATACGTAACCATAGGTAGAGGCGATGAGGCCGAGGTCTTTTTTACGGATGCGCTTGCCGGCAGCGGCGAACTTGGCGATAGCACCGATGGGGGTTGCTTTTGAAGACTGACCGCCGGTGTTTGAGTAAACCTCGGTGTCGAGCACGAGGACGTTGACGTTCTTGTTGCTTGCGAGCACGTGGTCGAGACCGCCGAAGCCGATGTCATAAGCGGCGCCGTCACCGGCGATGATCCACTGTGAGCGCTTGGCGATGTGTTCCTTGTTGGCGAGGATGCCTTTGCATACGTCGCAGCCACAGGCTTCGCAGAGAGGAACGATCTTCTCGGCAACTTCCGAAGTAACGGTGAAGTCGGTGCGGTTTTCGAGCCATTTGCCTGCGAGTTCCTTGATTTCGGCGCTGCAAGAGGGGCATTCGAGAGCCTGCTGCATGAGACCTGCGATGCGGGCCTGGAGTTTCTCGTGGGCGAGAGACATACCGAGACCGAATTCAGCGAAGTCTTCGAAGAGTGAGTTGGCCCATGCCACACCCTGACCCTTGGCGTTGGTAGTGTAGGGAGTCGAGGGAACAGAGCCTGAGTAGATTGAAGAACAGCCGGTGGCGTTGGCTACGATTTCGTGGTCGCCGTAGAGCTGAGAGATGAGTTTCACGTAGGGAGTCTCACCGCAGCCTGAGCAAGCGCCGGAGAATTCGAAGAGCGGAGTTGCGAACTGAGAGTTCTTGACGTTGCTCTTGATGTCAACGAGATCCTGCTTGGAAGCTACTTCCTTAACGCAGAAGTCCCATTCGTTCTGAACTTCGAGCTGGGTTTCGAGAGGCTTCATTTCGAGAGCCTTCACGCCCTTCTTGCCGGGGCAGACGAGCACACAGTTGCCGCAGCCGAGACAGTCGAGAACGTCAACGCTCTGGATGAAGCGCATACCGGTGAACTGCTTGCCGATGGCGGGGATGGTGTTGTCGTCGCCGAAGGGAGCTGCTGCCATTTCCTTTTCGTCGAGTACGAATGGACGGATAGCGGCGTGGGGGCAGACGAAAGCACACTTGTTACACTGGATACAGTTTTCTTCGAGCCATTCGGGGACGAAGGCTGCTACGCCACGCTTTTCGTAAGCGGCAGTGCCCTGTTCCCAGGTGCCGTCTTCGCGGCCCACGAAGTCGCTGACCTTGAGGAGGTCGCCGTCCTGGGCGTTGATGGGGCGAACGATCTTATTGATGAATTCGGGATCGTTGTTTGCAGCGGCTGCGTCTTCAGCGAGGCTGCTCCAGGCCTTGTCGACGGGGAGCTGCTTGTATTCGCCACCGCGGTCAACGGCTGCGTAGTTCTTGTCGACAACGTCCTGACCTTTCTTGCCGTAGCTCTTGACGATGAATTTCTTCATCTGTTCTACAGCGAGATCAACGGGGATCACTTCGGTGATGCGGAAGAATGCGCTCTGGAGTATGGTGTTGGTACGGTTGCCGAGGCCGATTTCCTGAGCGATCTTGGTTGCGTTGATGTAGTAGACAGTGATGTCGTTGTCAGCGAAGTATTTCTTGATCTTGTTGGGGAGGTTCTTGGCAAGTTCCTCGCCTTCCCAGATGGTGTTGAGGAGGAATGTGCCGCCCTTGCGGAGACCACGGGTAACGTCATACATGTGGAGGTAAGCCTGCACGTGACATGCCACGAAGTTAGGAGTGGTCACCAGGTAGGTAGAACGGATGGGATCGTCGCCGAAACGGAGGTGTGAGCAGGTGAAACCGCCTGACTTCTTTGAGTCATATGCAAAGTATGCCTGGCAGTATTTGTTGGTGTTGTCACCGATGATCTTCACGGAGTTCTTGTTGGCACCTACAGTACCGTCAGCACCGAGGCCGTAGAATTTGGCTTCGAAAGTGCCTTCGCCGCCGAGAGCGATCTCTTCCTTCTGGGGAAGTGAAGTGAAGGTAACGTCGTCCACGATACCCACTGTGAAGTGGTTCTTGGGAGTGGGGAGGGCGAGGTTTTCAAACACAGCGAGGATCTGTGCGGGAGTGGTGTCCTTTGAAGCGAGACCGTAGCGGCCACCGACGATAACGGGGGCATCGGCCTGGCCGTAGAAGCAGTCCTTGACGTCGAGATAGAGGGGCTCGCCGTTTGCTCCGGGTTCCTTGGTGCGGTCAAGCACGGCGATACGCTTTGCAGTCTTGGGGACAGCGGCGAGGAAGTGCTTTGCAGAGAAGGGACGATAGAGGTGAACGGAAACGAGACCTACCTTTTCGCCGTTTGCACGGAGGTGATCGATGGCTTCCTGAGCGGCCTGGGTAACAGAACCCATAGCGATGATTACGCGTTCGGCTTCGGGATCGCCGTAGTAGTTGAAGAGACCGTATTCACGACCGGTGATACGGGTGATTTCCTTCATGTATTCCTCAACGATTTCAGGAACGCGGTCGTAGTATTCGTTGCAAGCCTCACGGTGCTGGAAGAAAACGTCGCCGTTTTCAGCCATGCCGCGTGCGACGGGCTTTTCGGGGTTGAGGGCGCGTGAACGGAATTCAGCGAGAGCCTGCTGGTCAACCAGAGGAGCGAGATCGTTCTGATCCATCTCTTCGATCTTCTGGATTTCGTGAGAAGTACGGAAACCGTCGAAGAAGTTGATGAAGGGCACGCGGCTCTTGATGGTTGCGAGGTGGGCCACACCTGCGAGATCCATGACCTCCTGAACAGAACCTTCGGCGAGCATTGCGAAGCCTGTCTGGCGGCAAGACATCACGTCCTGATGGTCACCGAAAATCGAGAGTGCGTGAGAAGCGAGTGTACGGGCCGAAACATGGAACACGCAGGGAAGAAGTTCACCGGCGATCTTGTACATGTTGGGGATCATCAGGAGAAGGCCCTGAGAGGCAGTGTAGGTTGTGGTGAGGGCACCGGCCTGAAGAGAACCGTGAACGGCTCCGGCGGCACCGCCTTCAGACTGCATTTCCTGTACCAGCACGGTTTCGCCAAAGATGTTTTTGCGACCGGCGGCAGCCCATTCGTCCACGTATTCAGCCATCGTTGACGAGGGAGTGATGGGGTAGATGGCGGCAACTTCCGAGAACATGTAGCTCACGTGAGCGGCAGCCTGGTTACCATCACAGGTCAAGAATTTTTTTTCTTTACTCATAGTGGTATGTAATCTATTTAAATAGAGATAATTATAATAAGTTTTGGTATCAGACATTGTCATCCTGAAGCGGAGGAGAGGTGTCATACCGTTTTGCTTATGGATGATTCGTCCGGCAAAAATACAAAAATTTTTCCTCCCTCACAAATAGGAAGGAGGAAAAATATCAGTGAGTTTCAGACAGATGTGTCAAAAAATGTATCAGCCGCGGGGGTGTGCGAGCATGTACTGTGCGATCTGCACGGCGTTGAGTGCGGCGCCTTTCTTGATCTGGTCTCCGACCAGCCAGAAGGTGAGTCCGTTGGGGTTGGCAATGTCTTTGCGCAGACGGCCGGCATAGACGGGGTCCTGGCCTGCGGCATCAAGAGGCATAGGATATTTCTTGGCTGCGGGTTCGTCAATAACCACCAGACCTTCAGCCTGTTCAAAGGCTTTGCGGGCCTGCTCGACACTGATGGGCTGCTCGGTCTCAACCCAGACAGCTTCGCTGTGGGCGCGCATCACCGGGACACGGATGCAGGTGGCGCTGACTTCAAGCTCAGGAGCGTGCATGATCTTCTTGGTCTCGTTATACATCTTCATCTCTTCCTTGGTATAGTCGTTGTCAAGGAACACGTCGATGTGGGGAATGAGGTTGTAGGCAAGCTGATAGGCGAATTTCTCGACTGTTGGCTCTTTGCCTTCGGCGAGTTCGGCATACTGCTTTTCGAGCTCTGCCATAGCCACAGCGCCGGCACCGCTTGCTGCCTGATAGGTGGCGACATGGACGCGCTTGATTGGCGAGATGTCATTGAGTGGCTTGAGGGCCACTACCATGATGGCTGTGGTGCAGTTGGGGTTGGCGATGATGCCGCGAGGTGTGTTGAAGGCATCTTCGCCGTTGACTTCGGGTACTACCAGGGGCACGTCGGCGTCCATGCGGAATGCGCTTGAGTTGTCAATCATGATCGCACCGTGCTTGGTGATGGTCTCGGCGAATTCGCGTGAGACACCGGCTCCGGCCGATACGAATGCGAAATCAACACCCTGGAAGTCATCGTTGTGCTGGAGGAGTTTCACAGTGTGTTTCTCGCCACGGAATTCATAGGTGTTACCCGCACTGCGTTCCGATCCGAAGAGCAGAAGCTCGTCAATCGGGAAGTTCTGTTCGTCAAGGACCCTGAGAAACTCCTGACCTACGGCGCCACTGACGCCAACAATTGCTACTTTCATGCTTTAGAAGATTGTATGAAAAAATAATATGTGACTTGTTGATTTATTTTTCAGTTTATTCCGGATTGCTCTGCCGGTCAGTCTTCATACATGCTGTCGATGACTGATGCGTAGAGGCGGTTGACGGCCGCGCGGCGTATTTTCAGAGTGTTGGTCAGCTCGCCTTTCTCCATCGAGAACTCCTTGGGCAGAAGAGTGAAGCGCTTGACTTTCTCATATGAGGCAAGGCGCTGCTGAAGGATTTCAAGGCGGTTGGTGTAGAGGCTTCTGACTTTCGGATCGGCCACAAGCTGTTCCATAGAGTCATAAGCTATTTTCTCTTTTGCCGCAAAGTCTTTAAGCACCTCGAAATCAGGAACAATGAGAGCGGAGACGAATTTGCGGCGGTCGCCTATGACTGCCACCTGGTCAATGTAACGGTCTTCACACAGAAGTGTCTCTATGGCCTGGGGCGCGATATATTTGCCGTTAGAGGTCTTGAAGAGGTCTTTAAGACGGTCGGTGAGGAAGAGGGCGCCGTGATCGTCGATATAGCCGGCATCGCCGGTGCGGAACCAGCCGTCGGCGGTGAATGCCTCGGCTGTTTCCTTGGGTTTGTTGTAGTAACCGCGCATGACCATCGGGCTTTTGACAAGGACCTCGTCGTTTTCACCGATGCGCACATTCACCAGAGGTATGGGGGTGCCGACAGAACCTATCTCCCACCCTGTCTGCGGGAAGCAGCACACGGTGGCTGTGGTTTCAGAAAGTCCGTAGCCTACCACTATATTGATGCCGCAGGCGTGAAAGAATTCAACTACTTTTGTCGAGACGGGAGCTCCGGCCGTAGGGAAGATGTTGCCGTGGTCAATGCCGATGGCTTCACGCAGGAGGCGGAACACACGGGCCTCAAAGAAGCGATAGCGTGTTTCGAGCCACCAGGGAGCCTTACGCCCGATACGGGCGTATTTCAGATTGCGCCGACGGCCCACTCTGAGAGCCTGACGGACCACCATGCGCATGAGCGGATTCATTGATGCGATCTTCTCGTGGACGGCGGTGTAGACTTTCTCCCAGAAGCGGGGCACCGAACACATGCAGGTGGGCCGCACCTGCTGGATAGTGGCCTGGATCTCCTGCGGATTACGGTTGACCGATACCTTGATTCCTTTGGTAAGACAGAAGTAGGTCCAGCCTTTTTCGAAAATGTGGCTTAAGGGGAGGAAGGCCATTGAGGTGTCATTTTCGTCAATCATAGTGATGCGCTGCCAGTGGGCCTCCATTGCGGCATCGTAGTTGCCGTGGGTGAGGATGGCTCCTTTGGGCTCGCCGGTGGTGCCGGAGGTGTAGACCAGAGTGGCTATGTCATCAGGGACGGCCGCGGCTGCGCGGCTGTCGACTGTGGCCGCTATCTCTTCCGTGGCTGTCTCTCCGAGCTTCATGAAGTCAGTCCAAAGCATCGAGGTGCTGTCATTCGGATCAAGTTCAATTTTTTTCAGCGCCACAATGCGTTTGAGTGACTGACAGAGGGCCTGTGCCTCGCGGGCTATGCGGTATTGGGTCGTGTTGCCGACAAAGAGCAGCTCACAGCGAGCGTCGTTGATTATATAGACGAGCTGTTCGAGCGAACTGGTAGCATAGATCGAGACAGAGACGGCACGGTTGCGGAAACATGCAAAGTCGGTCACCAGATTCTCCGGACGGTTGGCGGAAAAGGTGGCCACGTTATCGGACTCGCGGACTCCGAGAGCGGCAAGCGCAAGGGAGGCAGTGCGCACATCGGCGGCATAGCGTCGCCATGAGATGTCACGCCAGCGGTTTTCGTGGTCAGGGGCTGCAAGAGCGGCTTTATCGCCGAAGCGTTCTGCCTGACGTTCAGGCAGATCAGTCAGTATATTTGCTTTCAATACGTCAGATGCGGCAATCTTGGATTTCAAATTCATCAGCGCGGATTTTGGAGGCTGCATACACATATATTTATATGCAGCTATTTATGAGGGGGCAAAGTTAGCCACATTTTTTGCGCCACAGGCCTTTGGGATGCAAAAAAGTTTCTTTTTGTTAACATTTCCTCAGAAATTGCACATACTGGTTAACATATCTTAATCCATCTTTGGCTAATCTTCACAAAATAAGGCATATAATGGAGCCGAGCCACATCTGCAATGTGCATCGCATCCATTATATGCCTGTTTATCAGCGCTCGATGGGATTGTCGATCTCGCAGGCATCGATTCCTGTCGAGGGGGTATATTTTTCGGGATAATGGCTTGAGTTCTTGCTCATCACACCTGACTGCTGCACATAACTGTTGTCAGAAAGCGAGAATACACGCAGTATTTTCCGGAATTCTTCAGGAGTGGCCTGAACGAATTTTTCGGGCATCTTTATATAGAGCTTGCTGTCGGGGATGCTGTTGACAAGGCCGTTGAACATCCAGCAGACCTCGCGGTCGGCATCGGCGACTTCAAGCACCACGCCGGGCAGTCCGGTGAATGTCTGTGGTGCTCCCCTGTGGGGCAGATCGGTGGTGAACCATGCGGTCCAACGGCGTCCGCCGCGGTCAAGAGTTGCCTTGCGGCAGTTGTATTCACCGATTTTCTTTTCTTCATCTGTTATCTTCCAGTTGTTCTCGCACCTGGCATCGTCAAGAAGAAATTCTTCGGTGATTATGCGGTAGGTGCGGACCATGCGGCCTGACGAGGGATAGTAGAAATAGAAATTGGGTGTCAGATGATAGGCGAGGCTTCTGTCGCCGCCCTGTCCTTTCGGATTGGCCATGCGCCAACGGGTCTCCCCTATTCCCTGATAGCTCATGTCAAGAGTCACATCAGGGCTTATGAGCACTACGCGGTCTTCTTCGAAGCGGATGTTTTTCTTTTTGTTGCAGAGATAGCGCAGGCGGTAGCGCACGCCGTAGTCGGCTGTATCGGCTCCGGCATAGTAGGCGGCAGCCTCTTCTTTCATTTTGTTGACCATCTCATTGGCCTGCTGCGCTCCGGCATCTGGCTGCTTTTTCTGTTCCTGGGCGTTCACGCCGAGTCCCAGCATGAGGGCGACGGCTGTTGCAAGTAGTTCTTTCTTCATTATCGTGCCGGGGATTAATCTGTGAAACATTCTCTGATCAGAAAGACGGGCACAGTCTGCTTGTATGCCATCTGAAAATTGCGATACTGCTCCGGCTGGGCATAGAGGGAGAATGTGGAGCTGACGAGCGCCACGAGGTTTCCGCAGTCATCGAAAATCGGGCCTCCGCTGGCTCCGACACCATAGTCGGAGGTGATTTCAAGGATATACTTGTCACGGCCAGTACGCTTGTTGGTGCTGCGGGTGCAGTTAGACACCATTCCGTCGGTGAAATGATAGTAGGCTCCGGAGGGGTGCGACAGGCAGTAGACAGTAGTGCCCTGCGGGACATCTGTGCCGATGGAGGCCGGTGTGAGTTTGCGGCCGTTGGTGTCGACCCGGATGATGGCCATATCGTTTATCGGATCGACATGGAGCACCTGACGGAAGGGATAGATGTTGCCTTCATGGTCCATCAGGAAGCGCATCAGGTCGTTTTTGACTTCATGACCGAGGGCTCCGCTCAGCACCAGATCGGCTACCACATGATAGTTTGTGGCACAGATTCCGTCAGAAGTGAGAGCTACAGCCGAGGCATTGCTGTAGGCCGAGTCAAGAGCATAGGCGTTGTTATGCTCGAAGCGGCAGACCACAAGCGAGCTTGGGCGGCAGAGCTCAAAGACCTCACGGGCCGAAAGCTTGCGCTTACGGGTCGGTGTCAGCACTCGCGATGAGGCCACGCGGCCATCGGTCAGTCCGGCTATGACATTGTGGCGCAAGGAGTCTGATCCCTGGCCGGGATGGGTCTTCATGTATTCACGCGCCAGAGCGGTAGCTGCCTCGACTTTGGCAGGATAGTCCTGGAAAAGTGCGTCATGGTCAGCATAAGCCTGTGGTGCCACACCCAGAAGAGCGAGCACCACAGCTATAAGTGACAAAGGCAGAGTAAACAGTTTCTTGTTCATCTGTTCTGTTTGATATGTTCGGGATTCTATTTTGAATTCATTTTGCGACATAATCGTGGTAGATCATGCTCCGGAAGAAGATCAGTCGCCAGACTCCATGCTGTTGAGCGAGCGGCCTACAACCTGGATGGCTACAGCTCCGAGTTCGCCGACGTGGGCACGGAGGAATTTTGAGAGCTGGAGTTTCATTGTGGCGTCCTTTTCATCGAAGAGACGGGGCACGTTGATAGCCAGAATATCTTTGGAACGAGCGCTCAGACGGCTGAAGTTGGATTCGCAGAAGGCAAGATAGTCGGCATCGTTCATCGAGGCGCGGTTTTCCACAAACTCATAGATGACGTGGTTGTCATTGTCTTTGTCAAATCCGAGATCGGCTATCTCTTTTTTGAGCTGGGCGAACTCTTCGGCCTTGTAGCCGCCTTCACGATACATGTAGCCAGAGAAATATGAACTGAGTTTGCGTCCGTAGAGGCTTGCAAGCACGGTGTTGATCTTGCTGGCTGTCTCACCTGTGAATTTGTTTTTGTGAGAGATCATGAAGCGGGCACGGTCATTGTCAAGATCAATGGTATAGACAGTGAAGATGAATTCATTCTCGGCTTTGAGACGGTCAGCTTCCGAGAGCGATGCGAAGTAGTCGTCAATCACCTTGAAACCTTCGTCTTCCTTGCGCTGTTCCATGAGCTGCATGGCGTAGCTGTTGACAACCTTCGGGGTGCGTTCGCCGGCTTCAAAGCGGGCGCGGATGCGTTCGGGCGACTGTTCGGGGTCAAGGTTGGCTGTGACTTTCTCAATGAATTTGGGACCGTCCATATAGCCTGAGAACTTGGCCACTTCCTTGCCGTCACCGTCCATCACTACGTAAGTGGGATAAGCTTTCACGCCATACTGCTTGGCAAGCGCGGCTCCTTCTTTTTCGGCATCAAGCTTGAGGGGGATGAATTTGGCGTTCATGAAATCGCCTACCTCCTTCTGTGGGAAGACTTTGTTTGACATCATCTTGCAAGGACCGCACCAAGTGGTGAAGAAGTCAACGAACACGAGTTTATTTTCTTTCTTTGCCGCTGCAAGAGCTTCTTCAAAAGAGACATGACGGAACTCTGTCTGAGCGGGAGCCACCAGGGCTGAAGCGCCTATAAGCAGAGAGGCAATGATAAATTTCTTCATAATTGTTGTTAGTGTAGGTGTTAAGGTTAATCTTGTTTTCTGAATATAAGACGGCCGAGTCTGCGGATCGTTACATCAACCGTCAAAAAAAATCTGTATTTCTGGCAGAGCCATTCCGGAGCCGGGGTCCGGAAAGGATATGAAAAGCCGCGTGAGGGCCTGACATCAGGGTCTTGTCCGCACGCGGCTCTATGATTGACTTCAATCGGATACAGAGCCCTTTAGTTAGGCCATTTCCATTCGATATCCTTGACTTTCAGTGTAGTTTCCCACTGCTGACCATCAAGGAAGCTGAAGCCGGCATTGGCGATATCAGGCACTTCCATCTTGTAGATCATGCCCTTGCCGGTGGCGTCATTATAGGTGGCCAAGAAGTACTCCTTGATCGAGCACTTTGACGAATAATCGGATTCAAGATAGGTGATGTCTCCGTCAAACTCATGGCTGATGCATGTGCCGCGGGTGTAGTCATACTGATAGAGGCGGTTGCCAACCGAGTAGAGCAAGACCAGACGGTTTGAGGAGAACATGTAGTGCGATGCCTTGTCTATGTCGACGGCCACAGCCTTATCCACGGCATAGAGCGGTGACTTTGTCGGATAGTAGCGGCGTGTCAGGTAGCTGTAATGGCCTGAGAAATACATAACGTAGTAGTTGTCTGCATCGTTGTCTTTGGCGAGAATATAGACAGGATTATCACCGTTGTAAAGATTCAGGCCGTTTTCACCATAAACCATAGTCCTGTTGTCTTGTCCGATTTCAAGATTCCATGTACCGCCGGGATAGTAATCGGTAATCTTCTCCATATATGTGGAATAAGCGCCCAGCATTCGTGCAAAGCACTGATTGTCGGTGTCATACACCAGCGCATTGAGCAGATTTGAATTGTTAAACGGGATGGTAGGCTGGATAAACGCCTTCGGATAGGGCTTGAAATAGTTATTTGACACGGCGCTGTAACGGTTGATGGCACCTCCATATCCTCCAGAACTTACGTTACAGAACACTACGGCATCATCAAGTATCAGACCTCTGTAAGTTCTGGCACGGTTCTGCGTGGTTCCGTTGATAGCGTTTTTGCTGCCCTGACGAGGAAAGACATCGCGCACCTGCATCGGGGTCTGATGCGGAATTTCAAGCTCGACCAAGCCGGATTCATTGAATTCATCAATATATGATAGGGTCTCGCCAAATGTAAGTCTGTGGGCATAGTGGTCGGAAAGCAGCCAAAGGAACTGGTCATCTTCATTGACCGAACCATAACCGCTGAAAACCATCTCTCTGGCACCGACAAGTCCTATTGGGTCCGTGATTACGCTTTCGGCATATGCTGTGTCGCGCTCCTGAGGCATGCAGAGCATGTCAAGACGCACTTGGCCAGTCTCCATATCGTCACCGAGCACAAGGAAACCGCGAAGGAAAGGCGAACCGACATTCAAGGTGGTTCTCTGCTGCTTTTCAAGCCCTGTCGTACGGTCTTTGACGGTGAAATAGAGCGAATAGGTTCCGGGCGCTATATCAGCATGCCAGTCAAGATCCTTCTCGTTACTGATCACCACATGTGAAGCATGGGTGTTTATGCAGAAATGCCACTGATATTCGTAGTTGCTCAGATCTGTTCCGGCAAGCGAGCCGGAAAGCACCGGACTGATTTTCACATTGTCCATATAGGCAAGGGGTGCATATGATTCCTCTATGCCCTCGATCTTGATGACGTTGAGATGCTTATAGTTGTAATTGCCCTCGTCTTCTACACAGGCTGTCATCAGTCCGAGCGCCAGAAGGGGATATATATATTTTTTCATTAATCCGATTTTTCTTTGATTCTACAATGTTTAGATCTCAGTCATATTGTCAGGCATTGTGCCGCTTGCCCATGAACAGCCTAAAACCCACATCATGGATCCGTCTTCGTCAATGACCCAGTGCTCGCGTCCCTTTTTGTATTGCTCAAGCAGATATTTCGAAACATAATTGGCTATTCGCACAGAGCGGGTAGTCTTCATGACATTATCGGGATCTTTATCAAAATCTGAGACAGTCCATCCGAAGATTTCTTCAGAAATTTCCAGAATAAGCTTGTATTTTGTCTCTGAATATATACCGAACTTGTCATCGTTCCAGCCCTGAGGTTTGCGGAGATTACAATTTATAAAAATGTTGTGGATGGCGGGGTCAGCGTTTGTGCTCATAGGCTGAGTTTCCGTATTTTCATCGCGCAGAGGCATGTTCCCAATACCATTCGAACCAAAAGGCAGAGAGAAGTGCTCGCCGGGTATCAGCCGGAGCTGCAGCTGGATTGTTCCTTCCTCAGATCTGGGTGTGCGGTGTGTCATAAGTGATATATGGGTGCTGTTCTGACCTGCAAGAATAACGGCCTCATTAGAAGCAAGTTCATAATCTTCACCTGCCACAGCCGTTGTGCTGTCAGCCACAACTTCGATTCCGAACGGGCGGTCATAGTCGCGGATATGTCCGGCCACCTCTATCTTGATTCTCAACAGGGAATCTCTCTCGTCCATCACTCCGAAAGGTATGTAAGAGTAATTCTTGTGAGCCTGTCTCAGGGAGTCGTAATACGATACTCCATACTGCTGGTCAAAGAAAATGGCATCGACACCGTCATAAAACGCTATTTCATGCTCCTTACAGCTATAGGCGAGCGGAAGGGACACCAGGGCGCATATAAGATATATGATTTTTTTCATGATTTGTTCTGACTGTTTTTTACTTATTGGTTTCAGTTGCACGTTCGTCAAGCTCTTCCTGTGGGATAGGAACAACATAGTTTGTCTTGATCATTGAAGTAGTACCGTCTGCGCTGGTACCGGAGATTATCTGTTCTTCGCCACGGCGCTTGTAGAAGAAGAAGAGCTGTCCTTCTCCAATCACCTCGCGGGCCATCTCGTAGGTCAGAAGCTTGGCTAAATCTGTACTATTTTCATCTGCTTCCTCACACAGACGGTGGTGACGGATGGTGTTAATCAGACGGAATGCCTCTGAGCGGTCATTAGTACACTCGGCTGCAATCAGATAGACCTCGCTCAGACGCATGAGCGGCATCATGTAGCGATAGGTTTCACTTCCGTCAAGTACAGCGTCTTTTGTAAAGGATTCATATTTTGTCAGAGCCAGGGTGCTTTTGGCTTCTTCTCCATTTGACTCGGCTTCTTCAATTTCCGACTGGAGCGGCTCGACGAGTTTCCACATTTTCACACGGAGGTCATTGTCATCGTCATAGAACGTGCCGACCTTTGATTCATCTCCGGTAAGAGAGTTGCCGAAGAATGTCAGACGGCTTGAAAGAGCGCGAAGAGCAGAGCTGAAATATAAGCTTTGAATTTCAGAACGCTTGGTGTTGTAAAGCGAGAAGATAACTTCGGTCGAGAATAGGCAGTCCGGCTTTCCGGCTGCTTCTACCTGCTCTTTTGTAGCCCAGGGGAAAATCACAAGCTTGTCTGTTGTGACCTTGTCAAGAATTTCTTCAGTGGCGATACGGTAGGCTGTGGCCTTGTCACCCATCCAGAGATATGCGCGGGCCTGCAGAAGTTTGACAGCATAGTAGTTCATGCGCAACTGACGGAAAGAATAGTCATAGGCATAGACACCGTTGTCTTCTGTAACTTCGTTGCGCACACCGTCAGTGATGACCGGGTCATACTGACTCAGGAGTGTCTCGGCCTCGGCAAGATCTGCCAGAATCTTTTCCATGACTTCATTGGCAGGAAGCAAGGGCTGGATTTCACGCGATGATGAATTCTGATAAGGGATAGTCCGCATGGTCGGGTTTTCGGTGTAGATCGGACCGAACAGACGCAGAAGATCAAAGTGGAAGAAGGCACGAAGGGCCAGTGATTCTCCTCGGATTATGCCCAGCTGCGACTCAGTCAGCGGATTAGAGCCAGCGGTGTGCTCGATAACCACGTTGAGATTGGCGAGCAGCGTGTACATGTTGGCCCATATTGTGGCAAATGTTTTTTCAAGTTCCACATCGCTGTAGGCATATGTGGCATAGAGCTTCAGCGAGTGGTTTTTGTTTTCGGTCACATTGTAATATTGGGCCATCACGTCAATCGGGCCAGTCATGAGATTGCGTGAATAGACATCGTTCATGCTGAGATAGACACCGTTGAGAGCCGTCATATAACCACGGTAATCGGAAAACAGGGTGTTCTCCATGACCTTGTCTTCCATCTTCACTTCAAGCCAGTCGGCACATGAGGTGACGCTGACGGCAAGAAGCGAGGCGGCGAGTATTGATTTTACTTTATTTATAGTTTTCATAATAATGTCTGCTTTTTCAAGGGTTTAGAAGCTCAGGCCGAGCGAGATCGAGAATGAGCGCTGGAATGGATAGCTGAGGCCTCGTTCCTGCTTGATATTCGAGAGGCGGAATATGTCGTTCATATAAGCGCGGATGTCAAGTGACGATGCCCCGATAGTGCGGAGGAAAGGCATTGTTGTGGTGCGATAGCCAAAATTTATAGACGCGCAGCTGAGAGTGTGCTCTGTAGCCACGAAACGGCTGCTCTTATAGGTGGTCGATGTATCGTCGATTCGCTTGTATTTTGCGATATCGCCGGGCTTTTTCCAGCGGTCTGTCAGAGCGCGGAGGTCCTGGTTGTATCTGAGAGCCGATTTGGAAATGTTCTCTACTTTCTCCATCAGAGTGCTCAGGAAGATTTCAGCTCCGGAGCGGAAGGAGAATGTGGTTCCGAACGAGAATCCCTTATAGAGGAACGAGGTGCTGAGCGCGCCCGTGAAATCGGGGTTCGTATCTCCGTAAAGAACTTCGTCTTCAGAATTCCATTCGTAAGTATAGGTGCCGTCCTTGCGGATGAAAATTTCGTTACCGGTAGCAGGGTCGATGCCGGCCGAACGGACAATGTAGAGTCCGGATATGCTCGCACCGTCATACATGCGTTCGAGGCTCGAACTTCCTCGTCCTGATTCATTATACTGGTCAAGCTGGTTGCCGATCTTGTAATACTTGGTTGTATTGTGGTTGATGTTACCGTTGAAATACCAGTTGAGGTCAGGAGTACGGAATACATAGAAGGTGGCGTTAAGGCTTATCGAGCGGTTATCTGTGCCACCGATATTCATCGGAGCGGACGATGCACCGGTCGAGTGCGGCAGAGAGATGCGCACCAGTAGCGGATCGGTGATACGAGCCTGGTAAGAGGTGCTGAGCATAAGTTTCTGCTGGAACATATTAGCGCTGAGACCCACGTTATAGGTATTGGTCTTCTGCCATTTCAGACCGTTGTTGCCCCACTGGCTTACAAGTGCTGCTAGGCCGAAGGGGTTGGTGTAGTCATTAAAGTAATCATAGATACTTGACGCGAGCTTGGCATCATAGTTCTGGTTGCCAGGATTACCGTAAGAGGCATTGAGTTTCAGGTAGGAGATATATTTGTTGGGCTTGAACCATTTTTCGTTGTGTACGTTCCAGCCCACACCGATTGACCAGGTGTTGGTGAAGGGATCGTCGATACCGAACTGAGAGGCACCGCTGCGCGAGAGGTTGATGTCCATGAGGTAGCGCATGTCCCAGGCGTAGTTAAGGTTGGCGTAATAGCTGACGTTGCGGCTGTGGGTGTCAGTCGAACTTGGCCTGCCGCCTTCGGGATAGCCTACGGAGAAGTTCGGGTTGGAGAACTGGTCGTTGAGATAACCCTGCACACCATAAGAATGGCCTTTGGTATGGTTGTCGGATATCTGCATACCGGCCACCACGTTCAGGGTGTTGACGCCCCAGTATCCGCCGTAGGTGGCATTGAGGCGGCCGCTATAACGAGTGTTTGTCTGGTTGGTGTTGTTATACGAACCGCGCTTTCTGGGTTCCAGTCCGTCCTGAGAAGTTTCATTGGGCGAAACGTATGTCTCGTTGGTTGTCTTCGAAGTCGAATACTGGAGGTTACCGCGCAGACGCAGCTGACGGGTGGCGCGCCATTCAAACTGGAAGTTGTCAGTGATCGACATTATGTCACCCTTGCGATAGCTTCCCTGACGGAAATCCCAGAGCGGGTTCCAGATAGTCTCCCCACCTACGCTGGTGTCTTTATAGACGTATTTCGGAACCTGCCCGTCTTCTGTATATTTTTCATAGAAGGGGTTCATCTTCGCAAAAGCTGAGAATGCCACTGTTTCCTGGCTTGAGCCTGTATGCGAGATGGTGGTCTGGTTGGTGAAGTTGAAGTTGTCTACACGGTAGGAAAGAGTGATGTTGCCGTTGATCACATCGCGGTCTGAATTCTTCATGACACCCTGAGTCTTGTTGTAGGCCAGACCGGCTCCATAGCGGAATGCCTGGTCACCACCTTCTATATATACGTTATGGCTCTGGGTGTAGGCGGTACGCAGAGGCTCGTTCATCCAGTAGGTGTCATAGCCTTCCTTGACGAGGCGCAGGCGTTCAAGGTAGAGCTCGCGCTGTGGCTCAGCGATAGGAATGCCGTTTTCGTCAAGTCCGACAGTCGGGCCGCTAATTGGGGTATAGTTGTAAACACCTGAGAGACGTTCGAACTCAAGCTTCTGGGCTGCGTTCATGAGGTTGTAGTCGCTAAGGTCGGCCCATGCCACCTGAATAGATCCGTTATAAGTCAGACGCAGGCGGCCGGCGGTCGGCTTCTTGGTTTCGACCACAATCACACCGTTGGCGGCCTTCGAGCCGTAGATGGCTGTAGCGGAGGCATCCTTAAGTACAGATATGCTTTCCACACGGTCCATGTTGAGGTCACTGATTGTCTGAAGAGTTGTTTCGAAACCGTCAAGAATAAATAGAGGCTGGTTGGGGTCAGCTTCATATTCCTGGCTCAGAGCCTGGACATTCATCTTACCGTTGATCGAAATGTCAGCCAGAGCATTGGGGTCTGAGCCGAAATCGACATTCTCGGCAAGAACCACAGAGGGGTCGAGAAGAGCAAGGCTCTTCAGCACTCCCTGGGGAGCTATCTGCTTGAGATCTTCTGAGTTAAAAGTAGAGACCGTACCGGTAAAGCTTTCGATATTACGGGTATAGATACCGTTCACCACAACTTCCTGCATTGTTGCGGCATCTGTTTCAAGTCTCACTGTGACGGATTTGCCAGCCTGAACGCGCACTTCCTGCGGCTTCATGCCGATATAAGTGAAGCGGAGTGTACAGGTGGTCTTATCCTTAAGACCGATGGTAAATTCGCCATCAGCATTTGTGGCGGCACCACTGCCCTTTTTGCCTACGACCATTACAGTCACGCCTGGGAGCGGCTCGTCTTCATCGTCGATCACGACGCCTCGGAAGTAGTTAAGTTTTTCACCTGCATCCGGCTTCCTTCCCTGAGCCACTGAGGTTTCCACCCCAAACAACAGGAAAACAAGACACAGAGCAAGAAGCTTGACTCCGTTAATTCTCATACTTTCGATAAGGTTAAATTTACTTGATTGGTTTATTTTTCATGTGTAGGTATGCCCAATAGGACAAACAGCGACATTGCAAATATAGGTAATGAATTTAGATTAAACAAACTTTTGCTTAAAAAAAGCTACCAAATCATACTAAATCTGAATGTCCAGAAGATCTTTATCGACAAAATGACAGCGGTTAACACTCTTTTAACACAAAAGGGTTAAAATTAACATTATCTCAACCATTCCGGCAAGCACAAAGACACCTGGGCTGGTCCGGAATTCGCCGGCTCTCTCCCTGCCGGCATATTAAAGAAATTTTTCATCAATTTATAGCCAAGGGTCGAAATCTTTTCCGTATATTTGCAAAGGATAAACTTCCAACAGCCAATTTTTATCATTCAATTCTATAAATTTCCAAAAATCAATTTCTTATGTCAAAGGTTACAGTTGTAGGCGCCGGTAATGTGGGCGCTACTTGTGCTGACGTGCTCGTAAAGCAGGGCATTGCTGACGAAGTGGTTCTTCTCGACATCAAAGAAGGTGTTGCTGAAGGAAAGGCTATGGACATCATGCAGACCGCCAACATTCTCAACATCAACACCCGCCTGGTAGGTGTCACCAACGATTATGAAATGACTGCCGGTTCTGATGTTGTTGTCATCACCTCCGGTATTCCCCGCAAGCCCGGCATGACCCGCGAAGAACTCATCGGCGTAAACGCAGGCATTGTGAAGTCTGTTACCGATCAGCTCCTCAAGCACTCTCCCAACGCTATCATTGTCTGCATCTCGAACCCGATGGACACCATGACCTACCTCATCCACAAGGTGAGCGGTCTGCCCAAAAACCGCATCATCGGCATGGGCGGTGCTCTTGACAGTGCACGCTTCAAATATTATCTCTCTCTCGGCCTCAACGCCAATCCCAACGAAATCGAAGGCATCGTGATCGGCGGCCACGGCGACACCACAATGATCCCCCTCGTGCGCTATGCCGCTTACCGCGGTGTTCCCGCCACCAACTACCTCCCCGCAGAGCAGCTCGCCAAGATCGCTGCCGACACTATGGTGGGCGGTGCCACTCTCACCAAGCTCCTCGGAACATCTGCATGGTATGCTCCCGGTGCGGCTGGAGCACAGGTTGTCAAGGCCGTTCTCCACAACGAAAAGAAACTCATCAGCTGCTCAGCCCTTCTCGATGGCGAATACGGTGAAAAAGACCTCTGCATCGGTGTTCCATGTATCCTCGGCAAGGACGGCATCGAAAAGATCGTTGAATTCGATCTCAATGATGAAGAAAAAGACCTCTTCCACAAAAGTGCGGAAGCTGTCCACAAGACAAACGCCGCTCTCGCCGGTGCTCTCTGATAGATTTTCCGGATGGTCTGTGGCCGCTTGAGGCCGCATGACCGGTTCAGAATAAACCGACAGCCCGCACTTCTCTGCCCGCAGGAGCCTCAGCTCTCTGCCGAGCCGCTGAAGTGCGGGCTTTTTATAAACAATTCAAAACAAATGCCACCAGGGCAACCAATCAAACTCTATTGACTATGACATTCAGGCGCCTCACTCTCTCCGTCTCTCTCTGCCTTTGCCTCTGCCTTGCAGCCTGCGGGAACAGAGAAAAGTCTTCAGCTTCTCAGTCCGAAGCGACCACCACTGCAGCACCTGCCAAGGATGCTCCGCTTACCGCTATCACTCCCCACGAAACCCTCCCTACCATCATCGACTTCAACGCCGTCTGGTGTGGTCCATGCCAGCGCTTCACACCTATTTTTGAAGAAGTAGCCAAGGAATATCATGGCAAAGCCATATTCATGTCAGTCGATGTCGACAAATCGTCCGAACTCGCCCGCATGTTTGAGGTCAGCTCCATCCCTCAGCTGACCATACTGATGCCTGACGGCACGGTCAAATCGGCTGTCGGGTTCATGGAGAAAAGCCAGTTTATAGACTTCATCACCCCTTACCTGCCGAAATAACAGGAGTTGTCCCATAGCCGGGTAGCTACGCCTGACGCACGCATGCCCGGAGCCTGACCCGGCAACCTCCATACATATATTATTATAATTCCGGCCCACAGACGCAGACCATTTTCTGCGACCTGCGGACCGGAATAATGTTTTGCAGCCAACTGTTCTGTCTGAACTCCCTACAGATCAATCTGCTTATATGCTACACGCTGACGACGCCAGGTGTAGACGCAATGTACCTTCCCGTCACGCCCCTGGATGATGGCCGGATAGGAATACTGGCTGACCGGCGAATTTTCAAGCATCAGTTCATGACGCCATGTCTCACCATCGTCACTAACAGCTATGCACAGCGGAGTCCGTCGGCACCGGGTGCTATTCCGGCAAGATGCTCGAAACACCACGGCAGCAGATCGCCGAGCAGCATCACATGATTGCCGCTGTTCATCGACGGCGCGGCCTTGTCGCCGTTCCAGAGTTCCCAGATGGTAGTCGCCCCGTTTTTAGTCATATATCCCCATGACGGATAGCTTTTATTGGTGGCTATCAGATAAGCCACATCGGCAAACCCGTTGTCAGACAATCCCCTCAGCAGCCATGAGATACCTATCACGCCACATGGCACATGGCCATTGTTGCGGGTGATGACATTTGCCACTACCTGCCTGGCCACTTCACCGCGCAGAGAGTCAGGCACGATGCCGAATGCCATAGGGAGCAGATTGGCGGTAGCAGTGTTGTTGCCATAGTAGACGCTGTCAGGGTAAAGCGGATGGCCGGGCACCGGCGATGTTCCGCGGTGGCATGTCAGGAAGCGGGCGTTAAAGGCATCCACAGACTTTAAACACAGTGCATCCCACTCGGCGGCATCTGCTTCACGCCCCTGGTGAAGGGCAAAATCTTTCGCTCAGATTTTAACTATTGTTATGAAACGCCCTCTTACTGAAAATCCGCGAGATTTTCACACCGCCAGTCAGCAAACAACCATTCTCAGCATGAGAGCACGGAAGGTAACCTGCTTCCGGCTATCCCCCCACCCCACATTCTAATCGCCGAGGAGTTCTTCAAGATAATCATAAAAATCCTCTCCCTCGCCACTGAAAGAGCGCAGAACCACTCCGTCAGGATCAATGACAACCTTGGTAGGATAGGCTTTCACATTATATGCGGCTTCGACAGTGCGGTCATCGCTGATCACCTGTGTCCAGAGCATACGGTTCTTTTTCAAGGCGCTTCGCCAGCCTTCTTCCGTGTCAGAGCAGGCTATGCTGACTATATTGAGACGGTCGGCATAGCGTTCATGACACTTTTTCATTCTCGGAATACCTCGGATGCACCATATGCACCACGATCCCCAGAAGTCAATCACGGTATATTTCCCTATCAGCGAATCTGACGGGAAAGTGCCACCCTCCGGCTTGCGCAGTCTGAACGGCGGCATCTGCCGTCCCTGCGCAAGCAGTGCCGCAGGACGGTTTTTGGCAGCCATCCTCTGAAGTGACATCAGTTGCATCACCTTAAGATCCTGCGCGATCTTGCACCCGAACCGGCCGCCACGGACTTCCGGCTCCAGGTTCTCAATTGCCGCTATGCCCCATCTGTCATCCAGTTGCACAAGACTGTAGGCCGCCTCGCTTTCCGGATGCGACATGACATAAGCCTCGCGCACAGCCCGGTAACGGTCATTGATCTGCTGTTCGGATTTCTGGCGCCCGCGCAAGAGCGCCACTCTGTCACCCCCGGAGGCAAGCCCGTCATTATATTCCATGACGGCAGCCGCGAGCTCCTCCTGAAAAGGACGCACAAATTCCCTGACCTTGGCCAGATCTTCGTAATATTCACTCCCGCCCACTTTCACTTTATAAAGCTCCTGCTCACGGCGAAGATCTCCCCTTAAAACAAGAGTCTCGTCAGGCACAAGAAATATTGAAAATCCTTTGTTGTCCTTCTCTGGCACAGACTTAAGCCTTATCCGGGCAAGCCAGGCATTTTTCAGAGATGCCGAAAACTCAAAATAACCATCCCTGACCGGCACGCGCTTACGCACCATCTTCCTGTCAGGTTCAAAAGAGATGTATTCGATCAGCAACACATCCTTGTCCACTCCATCCAACCGTCCGGACATGACAAAATTATCCTTTCCCCACCCCCTGACAGCTGTCAGCAGCAGAGCGGCGACCACAATTATAATGCGGACCATGCGTCCGGCAGTCAGTGTAAAAACTTTATCCATCGTCAGTCGGTCTTCTGTTAGCTTTCTGCAAAAATAATTATTTCCTGCATCCGGGCCAAATCCCAACGGCCATGCCGATAAGTAACTCTGAAAAATTAATTAGATCATCCATAGGAGCTACTTATGTCCATTATATCGCTTAATTTTGAAGAGTTACTTATAACGGATTGTTTAATACCAAGCTATAAAAAACAGTCACGGCCTGCCGGAACCGGCGGGCCGTGACCTTATCAAGTCATTGCTTTCGCGTGAAAGCAAGAGTTATGGTTTTTAGAGCTGGGGGCCAGCAGCAACGAGAGCCTTGCCTGCTTCGTGGCCTTCGAACTTCTTGAAGTTGTTGATGAACATTTCAGCGAGTTTGTCAGCCTTCTTGGTCCATTCTGCGGGATCGGTGTAGGTGTCGCGCGGATCAAGGATCTTGGGATCAACACCGGGGAGTTCGGTAGGAATGGTGAAGTCGAAGATGGGGAGCTGCTTGGTGGGAGCCTTGAGGATAGAACCGTCGAGGATAGCGTCGATGATACCACGGGTGTCGCGGATAGAGATACGCTTGCCAGTACCGTTCCAGCCGGTGTTCACGAGATATGCCTTTGCGCCGCTCTGTTCCATACGCTTAACGAGTTCTTCAGCGTATTTGGTGGGGTGGAGCGAAAGGAAGGCTGCGCCGAAGCATGCAGAGAAAGTGGGAGTAGGCTCAGTGATGCCACGTTCTGTACCGGCGAGCTTGCTGGTGAAGCCTGAGAGGAAGTAGTACTTGGTCTGTTCCGGAGTCAGGATAGAAACGGGAGGAAGCACACCGAATGCGTCAGCCGACAGGAAGATGACGTTCTTTGCGGCAGGACCGCGAGAAGGAACGATGATGTTCTTGATGTGGTTGATGGGGTAGCTTACGCGGGTGTTCTCGGTAACGCTCTTGTCAGTGAAGTCGATCTTGCCGTTAGCGTCAACAGTAACGTTTTCGAGAAGAGCGTCGCGAGTGATAGCGTTGTAGATATCGGGTTCGCTTTCTTTGTCGAGGTTGATGACCTTGGCGTAGCAGCCGCCTTCGTAGTTGAAGACACCGTTGTCGTCCCAGCCGTGTTCGTCGTCACCGATGAGCAGACGCTTCGGATCGGTTGAAAGGGTGGTCTTGCCTGTGCCTGAGAGGCCGAAGAAGATAGCGGTGTTTTCGCCCTGCTTGTCGGTGTTGGCCGAGCAGTGCATTGAAGCGATGCCGCGGAGAGGGTTGTAGTAGTTCATGAGTGAGAACATACCCTTCTTCATCTCGCCGCCATACCAGGTGTTGATGATGAGCTGCATGCGTTCGGTGAGGTTGAAGGCAACGCAGGTTTCAGAGTTGATTCCGAGTTCTTTCCAGTTCTCAACCTTAGCCTTTGAAGCGTTGAGAACAACGAAGTCGGGCTTGAAGTTCTTGAGTTCTTCTTCGGTGGGACGGATGAACATGTTGGTCACGAAGTGAGCCTGCCATGCCACTTCCATTACGAAGCGTACAGAAAGACGAGTGTCGGGGTTGGTTCCGCAGAATGCGTCTACAACATAGAGAGGCTTGTCTGAAAGTTCCTTGTCGGCGATTGCCTTGAGGGCTTTCCAGGCTTCGGGAGTGATGGGCTTGTTGTCATTCTTATACTCTTCAGAAGTCCACCAGATAGAGTTTGCGCTGGTTTCGTCCTTCACGAAGAATTTGTCCTTGGGCGAACGGCCGGTGTAGATACCTGTCATCACGTTGACAGCACCGAGTTCAGTTTCCTGACCTTTTTCGTAGCCGGTGAGCTCAGGGTTGGTTTCGTCGATGAAAAGCTGATCGTAGCTGGGGTTGTGGATCACCTTCGCACCGGTGATGCCATACTGGGATAAATCAATTGTACTCATTGTCGTTAAAGTAGAGTGTTTGATATGAAATTGATAATTATTGTTCCTAAAATTGATAATCTTTTAACCTTGAGGAAGGTCCTTTTTATCCGCTTGCAAAGTTACTTACTTTTTTCGGTATAGAGCCGGCAAATTAAAGAAATTTTTCTCTATTAATAATTTTTAATTAAATTGCTGCTTTCAAGGTCTGACAGATAGTCGTTACGCTCTTGCACGCTGTCCATAAGACACAACCTGCGACACCTATGATTGGTTCAGTTATGCACTGGCCCACAAAGCCTTTTTGTTGTTTTTTAACAATTCGCAACCCCTTCTTTTTCCACGGCTCCCTCCTTACCGCTGAGCATACCGCATGCAGCCTCGATGTCCTCGCCGCGCGATGTGCGGATGGTGGCGGTCACGCCGAGCTCATTGAGACGGTCACGGAAACGCTCCATTGTTTCCGTGTCTGCCGTGACATGGTCGAAACCCGGAATAGCATGGAAGCGGATCAGGTTGACACGGCAGTCCACCCCTTTGAGCAGACGCGCCAGCGCATCAGCATGGCGAAGATCGTCGTTCACCCCCCGCCACATTATATATTCGGCCGAAAGCCTGCGCTGATGGGCAAAGTCGTAATTCTTCATCACACCCATCACTCCCGCCACCGGGAAAGCCTTCTCAACCGGCATCAGATCTTCGCGTTCCTGCTTGAACGGCGAGTGGACACTGATGGCCACATGCACCTTGGTCTCGTCAAGCAGCCGGCGCAGACCGTCAAGCTTTCCGATGCTCGACACTGTGATGCGCTTCGGACTCCAGGCCAATCCCCAAGGCGCGGTAAGCACCTCCACCGCTTTCAGAACCTCTTCTATATTGTCCATAGGCTCCCCCATCCCCATGAACACTATGTTTGTAAGCGTCCGGCTCTCCGGAATAGCCATCACCTGATTGATGATGCCTGCCGCCGTGAGATTGCCGTGAAAACCCTGGCGCCCCGTCATGCAGAAGCGGCAGCCCATACGACACCCGGCCTGCGATGACACACACAGAGTGGCTCTCTCGCGGTCGGGAATATAGACTGCCTCAACATCGCGCCCACCGGCACCCCCGTCAAGAAAATCAAAGCCCTCCCCGCGTGTAGCGAAAAGATACTTCACTGTACCGTCGGTCGACCGAGCCTCGGCTATCGGTGCCTGCAGCCCCACACAATAATGCTCTTCAAGCCACTCACGCGAAGCCTTAGGCAGTTCGGTCATCTCGGAAACAGACTGCGAGCGGTTCACATAAAGCCTCCGCGCAATCTGCTTTGCGGCAAAACGGCGGAGTCCGGCCTCAGCGGCCACAGATTCAAGTTCACCAAGAGTCATGCCGATCAACGGCTTGCGGACCATATTCTGCTTTTCCATAAATTCAGAGCATATAAGCAACTCTTTCGAGTTAAAAATTAAACGATAAAAACGTGTTTCCTTCTTGAAAAAACGAGCCGCCTCATCCGGGAAGCGTCATGGAGTTGCGCTCAGACACACCTTTCCGAGCATTCGAAGCAAGCAGAGACAGCCATTTCAAGGTTGCTTAAGAAGCATTTCGATGCAAAATTACAAAAAAATCCGCCAAAATTTTGCTAAACTCAAAAATACTCCCTATCTTTGCTCCCGCAAAAGTGAAAGGGGTATTAGCTCATCTGGCTAGAGCGCGACACTGGCAGTGTCGAGGTGAGCGGTTCGAGTCCGCTATACTCCACCGAGCAAAGTTGCTGACTTATGAAGTCAGCAACTTTATTTTTTTCTCAAAAATACATTATGCCATTGTGTGTTTTGAGAAATTGTTATATATTTGTGGAAGAAGATTTTAACCGATGAGTACTTAACGTAAAGTACATTGTGAATTTTTTAATATTTAACCTGTATTCTACAATATGAAATGTAAACAACTGATAGGTGCGTTAGTGGTTAGTGCCGTTTGCTGTGCATGCAACAGTAAAGGCTCTGCCGGAGAAACTTCAATTGAAATACCTGAAGCGAGTATCGATACGTCCGAAGACAATGGCACTCCCGACCCTGAATCGGAGAGGAGGACGAGGGATCATCTGACACTCGTAAAATATCTTAAACTTGTGGATGAGCAATATGTGCTTGACATATCGGAGGAGGATGCTGTGAAATTGGGTGTGAGCAAGGAATCATATAAAGCGGCATGTGATGATATTGTCCGTGAGAATGCCAATATACGGAAAGCCAAGGAGGAGGGCAGAAGCTATTCTCTGGAGGATCCTCAGGAACATCTGGCGGATTATGAAAAGGCTGAGGCCGAATATATGAGAAGATCACATGACAACTTATGACGTTGTGTATCAGCAATGCGATTGAGAGGGCTGAATTTTTTTATGAAAAAATTTCATTACTGATGCAAGGTTTTCATTAATGGCGGATTTAATTGGATAGAACAACATAATAAATCCATTAATCCGAAAGTAATATGAAAAAGTTCAATTTTCTTTTTGCAGCTGTCATGATTTTTGGGTCTGCTGCATTGTTTCAGTCGTGTGATGATGACGACGATGTGGATCTCAGACTCCCGACTGCTATTGTCACAGTATGCCCTGAAGAGGATGGGTCTTTCGTGATGAATCTCGACAACGAGACTGTGCTCCAGCCCACTAATATGAACAAATCTCCGTTTGGTAAAAAGGAGGTCCGCGCACTGGTTAACTATACCGAGACTGTGGCGTCAGAGGGTAAGAGTGTGTTGCGTAATGTTCAGATCAACTGGATTGACAGTATCCGCACCAAAGCTCCTGTCATGACTACTGAAAACAATGATGAGGCTTTCGGCAAAGACCCCATCGATATTATAGCCGACTGGGTGACCGTAGCCGAGGATGGTTACATCACTTTGCGTGTCCGCACTATATGGGGTAACAATCGAGTGCCTCATGTTATCAATCTTGTGACCGGTGTAAATCCCTCGGACCCCTATGAAATGGAGCTGCGTCACGATGCCAAGGGTGATGTCAATGGTTATATGGGTGATGCGCTTATAGCTTTCAATCTAAATGCACTGCCTGACTTCAAGGACACAGTGAAAATAAAACTTAAATGGCAGTCATTCTCCGGAGAACAATCGACCGAATTCGACCTTAAGATGCGAGGGAATGCTCCTTCTGAAGCGATGCTGGATAATTCCCTATGCAGAAGGTTGGTGGAATAAGCGTATTAAATACAGGATTTCATTGAACTGACACAAGAAATCCGGAATATTCTCCGTTTCAATACAATACAAAAGCTTCAATGCAATGCGCCTCGGGCGTAACGACAAGTGGGTTCCGGGTTATCCGGAATTCCACTCGTTGTTGTTCTTGGCTGGAATATGCTGGAATTGCTGTTATGGCAGTCGATATCACTGACAAAGAGGATATTTTGGTGGAAAGGGCACGGACCGGAGACAGGTCCGCACAGAAGACCCTTTACAGGTTGCACATCCGTTATCTTACGGCTGTGTGCACTCGTTATATCATTAATCCTGAGGATGTCAAGGATGTGTTGCAGGAGAGTTTTATGAGGATATTCTCGTCTCTCGGGGCTTTTGAATACCGCGGTCCGGGTTCGCTGAAAGGATGGATGAGCAGGATAGTGGTGAACCAGTCGATGAAATTCCTGGAAAGGAGCGGAAGAATGGTGTTCACCGAGCTGACATCTGACACAGAGAGCTCCGCCGGATATCACGAACCTGATCTCGATGAGGTGCCGGCATCAGTGATTCATGGTCTTATCCGTGAGCTCCCCGACGGTTACAGGACCATATTCAACCTTTATGTGATAGAGGAAAAGAGTCATAAGGAGATTGCCGGAATGCTCAACATAAAGGAAAGCACTTCTGCCTCTCAGCTGCATCGGGCAAAGTCAATGCTTGCCGCAAAGATCAAAGATTACCAGACAACAAATGAACGCGTAACGATATGAAAGACCAATGGCTAAAAGATATCCACGACAGGATGGCAGATATGGAGGCCGATGAGCCGTCCGGCCTGTGGGATGATATAGAGAATGCTTTGGAGCTACAGGGGCCGGATTCGGCTTGCAGGGAGCCCCGAGGTGACCGGAGTGCGCGTATGCTTTGGTTCAAGCGTGTTTCAGGCATTGCTGCTATGGTGGCGGTGATTGTTGTTGCGTATCTGCTTTTTATTCCGGATGTGTCGATGAATGTGCCGTTGGCAGACGTTACAGATGTCATGGAGCATGATCCGGACAATGTTGAATTGCCGTCGGTTGCCTCTCAGGAGCCTTTGAGTGATAGCGGTTCGCTACTGGCTGACACCGGTAGTGGCGGTCAGAAAACCATTGCTTCGGTTAAAGCTGCAAGTGAAGGAGTGGTGGGAGAAGAAGTAGTGACAGGTATGCAAGAGGAATCTGTATCTCAACTTCCGGCTGTCACTGACAATAAAGAGACCACATCCTCGGACACAGTGAGGACCGCATCCGGAGATGTCGCGGAAAAGAAACGTATTGTAAATCGGGACCGTTATATAGCTTACTCCTTGCCGTCATCCCGGGTGAAGTGCCGATTTTCGGTAAGCGCGTTCACATCGGGTGCGCTCAATTCAAATGTGAGCATTCCGGCATCCACTTCCGGCAGCAGCCATGTCAGTGCGCTCGGGCAGGATGGAAAGAAATGGGAGGACAGCCCTGTGCTTGGCATATTGTTGTTCAATCAGGGCAAGGATATGGAGCGTGAGATAAAGCACCATCTTCCGGTGCGCACCGGGCTTGCATTCTCTTACCGTGTCAACGAGCGTCTGTCGCTCGAATCGGGCATGACTTACACTAATCTTACCTCCGATATCAGATATGGAAGCGATGAGCACTATTTTTCAGGCAAACAGATGCTTCACTATGTAGGTATACCCTTGAATCTCAGATACAAATTGCTGTCATGGAAAAGGCTCGACCTCTATGCTTCTGCCGGAGTGCTTGGCGAAAAGTGTGTGTCAGGTAAGATTGAGAGAGATTATGTGCTTGACAATCACTCGGCAGAGACTGAGAAAGAGGATGTCAGGGAGAAGCCGCTCCAATGGTCGGTCAACGCTTCTGCCGGATTACAGCTCAACGTCTCTTCTGCGATAGGGCTTTATGCCGAGCCCGGAGTGAGCTATTATATCGACAATGGCTCATCGGTCGAGAACATCTACAAGGACAAGCCCTGCAATTTTAATCTGAATGTGGGTGTCCGTTTCACATTCGGTAAAAAGTGACGGTACATACCTTATATAATGCTGGCAAGTGCGGTCACTCGTTCCGGAGTGTCGGTTATGAACCTGACAGCGTACCGGATGTCGCGTGCCGAGGCGTAGTCCATTGTTGCCGATACTTCTATCTCGGATATCACCAGGTCACTAACCGAAGCGCATTTGAACACAGCCTCCTTGGCGGTCCACATTTTCAGCAGTTCCGACATTGTATGGGGTCCGCGTGCTATTTCATTAGGGGTAAGAAACTTGTTGGCAATTCGAGCAAGCTGTGTGCGGGCAGTCTCCGAATCGATTCCTATAGGAGTGTCGCTGACAGCAAGCAAGCATTGGTCTATGCTGTGGCTTATGGATATGTGCACTTCGGGTCTGCCGTTGATATAAGGTTTGCCGTCAGCGTTGTGGCATAGTTCGGCTTCCGTGCCGAATGCCTGGATTACGAGCCGGTTCACAGCATCCCTTTCACAGGAGTGCCTGTCTGGCCTTGACTGGCATTGTATGTCGGAAGTATAGATTTTCATTGCAGACCTTTCATCATTACTGTCATATCGCGCGTCACAGCATCAATTATAGGGGCTGTGGCTATAGGATCATAGGCGAGAGAATCGGGGATGTCAAGCATAAGTGCTCCGCTTATCATATGCCGTGAGTCATAGGCAAGTATCTGTACCGGAGTTGTAGGTATCCCTCGGGCTACAGCCATCTCACAGGTCCATCCTGACGGAGTGGTGAGTTCCGTGAGTTCATAGCTCAAACCTCCGAGGTTCAGCCTCATACGCTCCCTGCGGTTATCTATGAAGCCTTTTGCGTCGCCAGGGTTATATTCAGTCACCGTGATGTGTACGGTCGGCGAGGCGAATCCTCCGTACGATACGTCCATCCACGTGTTTCTGCTTCCTCGGTGCGATATGCTGACACCTGTAAGTTCATTCACGAGAAGCCTCACGCCTGACGCCTCTACTGTGGTGTACACACTGTCGGGCATATCCAGCCTGGGATATGCCATGGGTTTCGGCACAGTGTCGGAGGGGCTGGTATGCAACCCGCATGAGGGAGTCATTGCGCATATAGCAGTGAGCCATGCGAGCAGTGGGGCTTTCATTGCTTCATCTGGTCGGGCTGGACCTCGCTCATCACTTTTACACGTACATTCGCTATGCGGTGCTGATGTATCGACAGCACGAGAAACCGGCATCTGCCGTATACTATCGATTCTTTCTCTTTAGGGAAGTCCCCCTTGATGCTCAGTAGCATTCCGCCGAGAGTCTCGCAGTCCTCTGTGACTTTTGAGTACTCCTCTTCATCAAGCCCGGTGACGCGGAAAAAGTCGTTTAGCAGAGTCTTGCCGTCAAAAATATATGTGTCGTCAGGTAGTTTGCGGTAAGTCTGCTCCACTTCGTCGTACTCGTCGTCAATATCGCCGACTATCTCTTCCAGGACATCTTCGAGAGTGACTATGCCCTGTGTGCCGCCGAATTCATCGATCACTATGGCGAGATGCACGCGCCTTGTGCGGAAATCCTCAAGAAGATCGTCGATCATACGTGATTCGGGCACATAGTATGGCTCACGCATTAGCGACTGCCAGTTGAAGTCCGCGCTTTCGGTCTTTCCAACGTATGGCAGGAGGTCGCGCGAGTAGAGCACTCCGCGTATGTTATCCATAGTCTCCTCATATACCGGAAGTCTTGCAAAGCCGCTGTCGATCACGACTTTCATCACCTCAGCGAAAGAGAGTTCTATATCCAGTCCGGTCACATCCACGCGCGGAGTCATCACCTCCGAGGCGGTGGTGTCGCCGAATTTCAGTATCCCTTCGAGTATGTCCTTGTCCTGCGAGGAGTCCACTTCGGCTATCTCAAGGGCTTGTGAGAGGTCGTCGGCGGTCACGGCTTCACTTTTCTTGGTCACCACCTTATTGACTATCACTGAACTCTTCACGAGCACCGATGAGAGGGGATAGAATATTTTCACCATAAGCCCTAAGGGTCCCGATGCCATGCGTGCCCATCCGAGATTATTGGAATTGGCATACAGCTTGGGGAGAATCTCGCCGAACAGAAGTATGAGGAATGTAAGCAGTACGGACTGAAGTATGAAGCTCCACAGTTCGCTCATGCCGTCGAATATCGGGCCGAGGGCAAAGTTGCATAGCACTACGATGGTGACATTTACCAGATTGTTGGCAATGAGGATGGTGGCGAGTAGGCGTTCGGGGATTGTGAGAAGCGACAGCACACGTCTGCCGCCATGACCCTCTTCCTCAAGTTCGTCACACTGTGTGGGGCTCAATGAGAAAAATGCTATTTCGCTCCCGGAGACGAAACCGGAGATGAACAATGCCACAACAGCGAGCGCAAGTGCTGCTATCTGACTGGCTCCCATTGCAGGAATGGCGAGCAGCGGTAGGTCAATTATGCCGGGAATAAAGTTTAAGGCCGCCTCGATGGCAGGTAAAGGATCTGTATCCAAGTCTAAGGGTATGAGTGAAACAATGAGCCGTAAGTCGTGGGAGCCTGTATGTCAGGCATTGCACGATCACTAAGGCACCGCAAAGGTAACACTTTTTTCTTAATATTCCGAAATCCTTATGTTTTATCCCGGATTTTATGTTTTACCGTCCAGGTGTTATAGTATTTTGTTAATTTGGTGTTGGATTGCACATTTTGACACGAAATTTTAGTTAAATAATTTGTCGGATACTTTATAAACGTGTAAATTTGCGCATCTGATATAGATTGTTTTAACCACAGGCAAAAATTGTTATATAGTCAGCCTTATTATTGCTATGAGAGCGTTTGTTGTATGCATTATATTTTGTATTTCTTGCTGTCTGCCATATGCGGCACGTGGCGAGGACGCTATTGTCGATTCCGTGTCGGTGCGGCTCTCATTCCTTAGAGGCGTTTCTGAGCTCGACAGTGCTTTGTGTGGCAATAACAACACTTTACGCAGACTGAATGATGTGTTTGCTGACTCTGCCTATGTTATAAATTCAGTGTCGGTGCGCGGAAGCGCGTCACCTGAGGGAGTTTTCGGCGAAAACAATACTCTTGCCTCGTTGCGTTCCGCCACATTGGCTCAGGTAGTTGGGGATATCAGTTGCGGGATTGCTGATGTCGATACGTTAAGATCAGGTATTGACTGGGATATGTTATCCGGCAAGCTTGAGTCTTGTCAGGAGAAATGGGCTCCCAAGGCTATCGAAATCATTGACAACACTCCGATATGGGTAATCCGCGAGAACCGCGTAGTCGACAGTCGTATACGTCGCCTCAAACGCCTGGAGCGCGGGAAAGCATGGGAGTATATGGACACAATCTTTTTCCCGGGGATGCGCTATGCAGATTGCTGTATCACACGCAGTAAGAAAATGCAAGATCAGATTCCACTGTCGGCAGCTGATGCTTCCGTGGTCGAGTCGGAGGAGCCGGTAGAAATTACCCCCCCCATTTATGTTGCTGAATCACAGGATTATACTTCGGTAGTTCCGAGCCCTGGCCCGAAAGTGAAGTTTGCTGTAAAGAGCAATCTTCTCTACGATGCGGCACTGACCCCTAATCTCGGCATAGAAGCTGAGTTCGGTGACTGCTGGTCGGTGTCAGCCGACTGGATGTGTGCATGGTGGGGTAAAAGGAACGTTCACAGGTTCTGGCGGGTATATGGCGGAGAACTTGAGCTACGCCGTTGGTGGCACTCTCAGGCAGGAGAGATGTCGTTGACCGGGCATCATGCTGGTGTGTACTGCCAGATGCTTACATATGACCTCGGCTTCGGCAGCAGGGGTTATCAGGGTGACCGTTGGAGTCACGCTGTAGGTTTGTCCTATGGTTATTCCCTCCCATTGGGCAGATATTTCAATATAGACTTTTCCATAGGTATAGGTTGCCTGTGGGGTGAATATAAGAAGTATCATATCGAGGACAACTGCTACGTGTGGCGTAGCACCAACAATCGCCGTTGGTTCGGTCCGACCAAAGCCGAAGTGTCGATAGTATATGTCATCGGTGGCAAAGCCGACAAGAAAGGAGGGGTGTTATGATGAATAAGATGATTTCCCGTCTTGCGGCTATATACGCAATTATGATTGCAGCCGTATTTATGCCAGGATGTGAGCATAACGAGCTGTGTTACGACCATACACATGTGACCGAACTTAATGTAGAGTTTGACTGGAGTCAGGCACCGGATGCCGATCCGAGCACTATGGTGGTGCACTTTTTCCGTCCTGACGGATCATTGTACAGGCGTGTTGAATTCACCCAGCGTACAGGTGGTAAGGTGCGCCTTGAGGCGGGCGAATACAGCATTCTTTTCCACAACGGCAATATGGAGACTGTCTATGAGCTCGGCAACAGTCATTCCGATTATGCTCTTTCCGGAGTGTCGCGCTCTATTCTTGAGCCTATGGGGCGTGAAGGTGATGCCCCGCGTCCTCCCGAGTCGGCCGACCAACTTATTTTTTCAGCTCCCGATCAGGTGTGGGCAGGCAGCCATTCCGCTATAGAGATATTGCCTGGTGTGGCAGGACAGACAGTAAAGCTCACTCCGGTTGAGGCTACAATGGAGTATACGGTCGAGATAACCGGCGTGGAGAACCTTCGTGACGATATAGATGTAAGTGCGGCTATTACAGGAATGTCACCTCTCTACAGGCTTGCCGAAGGTTGTCATGGAGGTGAGGCAGCCACGCTTCCGATATCAGTTGAGAGGGTAGGCGATAACACACTTGTGGCGCATTTCCGTACTTTCGGGCATTGTCCGCAGACGGAACTGGCGCATACATTCTCGGTATATACGTCCAATAAGTTTTTTGTAAACTACGACATTACCGAGAAGATGCACAATGCTCCCGACCCGCGTCATGTTGTCATCGAGATACATGGTCTCAGACTACCCGATGCCGGCATGGGCACAGAAATCTCAGGATGGGAGAATGTGGAGGAATATGAAATAGACATGAATTAATAGCAAGTATTGCAAAATAAAAAATAACAGCGAAAATACAATTATGAATAATTCCAGAGTCAAGCTATCGTATGCAGCGAAATGTGCCATGGCTTTTTCCGGACTTATCCTCTCCTCCTGCGCCGCTGACGAGGTTGAGGTTGTCAACCATGGTACAGAGATAACTTTTACCACCAGGGTGAGCCGTGCTACAGAAATCGACATAAAGAACTTCAATGGGTTCTATGTATATGCCGATGCCGCAGGTTATCCGACTATGTTCATTAACGGAGATGAAGCCAAGCCTTTATCTGATCCTGATAGCAACGGTCATAATTCATTCGGTCTTGAAAATAAATATTATTGGCCCTCGGATGTCGAGACTATACGATTCTGGGCTTACGGTCCCTCAGGCAAGCGCGATGAGGGTGGTCTGAATGTCACACCTCAGATCACTGTGAATTCTCAGGCGTTCAGTGATGTGACCCCATTGCAGAGTCTGACCGACGGCGGTAAGGACCAGCGCGACTTTGTTGTGGCATATACTGAAGTGGAGCGCGGAAGCGCAACCGGTATGGCGGTCAATCTTCAGTTCAATCATGCTTTCGCACAGGTGCTTGTCAATGCCAAACTTGGTGAGGAAGGCAACCGTGTTCATGTCAAGGGTGCATGGATAATGAATGTGGCATCCAAGGGTGGACTCACATTCAGTGAAGAAAGTCAGTATGACGATGTCAACCATATGAAATGGGAGCCTTCATACAGCAATCTTACATCCTATGGTTATATGCTTACGCAACCTGATGTACTGAATAAAGGAGCATATACCCCTCTTATCGGTGGAAAAGATAATTCAAGCCTGATGCTTGTGCCCCAAAAAAGGGGAAAAGTGACTTTTACAGACAATAAGGCTGATAAAGGTGCATATATAATGGTGCTGTGCCGAGTTGAAGCAGAGCACAAAGGTGCCACCCACGTCGAAGGTGAGGATGAAACTAAAGCCACGACAGGGAATGATGCTATTTTTGTTGAAGGTGACAAGCATTACCATCAGCTGTTCCCGGCTCCCGTCAACGGGAAATTTGATAAGGACAAATACGGCTATGTATGTGTGCCTGTTGACATAGAGTGGAAGCCCGGTCACAAGTATGTCTACAATCTTGTGTTCTGCGGCAAGACCAGTGGTGCTGGCATCTATCCTCCCAACCCGGGAGAAGGATTCCCGTCCGACAATGTGATACCTACCCCCGACGGAGATGAAGGCAAGGTGATCCTTAACGATCCCATTTCATTCGATGTCTCTGTTGGCAGCTGGACTGAAATAACTGATACACCGGATGTGCAGTAACACTTCTTTAAGTGATTGATATAATTATAACCTTTTAGAACACTTATTTAATGGTGAATATGCTATTCATACACCATTTTGATGCTGCCATCACCAAAGCGTGTCGCACACTTCTGTTGTGTGCGGCAGGCTTTACCCTGGCAGGCTGTACTGACGACACTTTCGACCAACTTCAGAATAAGCAGGACGGTCCTCTGGCATTCGAAGTGCTTGCCCCGGAGAGCTGGACCGACGGCTCGTCTCGCTCCCGCGGAGTGGATGATGTTGCCATAACCCGCATGGACAGTGGTGCCGACGGACCATTGTATCTTATTGCGGAAATAAGCAATAGTCCCGACACCGTGATGTCGGTGTCTGCATCTCGTGGCACATCCGTGACCACCAATACTTTTTACCCATCATTCGGATTGTCGGCAATCTGTTACGCAGGCTCATGGAGCGATGACGATGCATCGGACTTGACAACAAATTTTGCCCACAATATAAAGATGGTAGCCAAAAACAACGTGTGGCAGGCTGCCGACGAAAGCGAAATTCTCGACTGGACAGGCTCAGGGAATATACGGTTCTTTGCTTATGCTCCTTTTGACGGAGATAAGCTGAATGCCACCGGTGCGTCCATATCCCATAGTGCTCAATCTGTCCCCGGCATACCTGCTGTTGCTTTCAAGCAGACCACAGTTGTAAAGGACCATGTGGACCTTCTCTCCACCAATATTGATTGCGATGCCTCCAAAGGTGGTAAAGTAAGCCTTAAATTCCGGCACTCACTGACCGCTGTGGTCGTAAAAACCGGTGATGATATGCTGCCGGGAAAAGTCACCGAAGTTACACTGTCAGGCATATACGACAGAGGCACACATAGTATAGGTACCGATAAGTGGACCATTGATGAAAAAACAGCGGTTAAAGAGACATTCACTGTCAAGCCTGACAAGACTCTTGATGCCTCAGGGTCAGGTTCGAAACCGGGTAACACCAAGCCCGGTGAGGAGATAGTGGGCGGTGATCTTACATTCTTTATGGTGCCGCAGACTCTCGGCTCGGATGCGAAACTCACCATCAAGTTCACCGACAAGGCATCGGGTGCCGATCGCACACTCACGGCGTCACTCACAGGTCAGACCTGGAAAGCCGGCACACGAGTGGCATATTCCCTCAACACCACCGGAATCAAAGTGGTGCCCACAGTAAATTTCGATTTTGTGACAGTACGCCCCACCAAGTCCACAAGAGAGGGGGAGACTGAGATAGAAAAAAGTAGAGGTATACCCACAAGCGGTTATCTACCTGAATTCCTCGCCACAGCATACGCCAAAGTGTATCAGCTAAATGAAAGCAAGGATGAGGTGAATGCAAAGAAGGTGATGTTGCCGTTCAAGGTGGAATACTCAAAGGATGGAGGTGCAACATGGAAGGATGCCTCCTGGACCTCCCATGCCAAGACCGATGAGAATGGCATGACCAAGGGAAGCATATTGCTGGAGCCCCGAAAGGTGTTCAGTGATATGCGAGGAGCATTATATACTAACGTGCAGATAGGTGATTCCACAAGCTATCACGACCTCTCCGGAGGTGGTGAGACAGCCAACTGCTATATGGTCAATGCCCCCGGCTACTATTCACTTCCTCTCATTTATGGCAATGCCCGCGGTGAGGGTGGCATTGATAATAAATCGGCATATACCAGTACCAGTGAGTGTGCGGATGAATTGGCAAATAAATTTGTCTTGAGAAATTTTGTCGATCATAATGACAATGCGATCTCAGGTCCGGAGATACCGGATGGTCTAATAGGTGACGCAGTGCTGTTATGGCAGGATTCGCCTGAACTTGTGCGTAATGTGCATCTTGATGCAGACAGAAAGAAAATTAATTTTCAGATTGATAGAGAAGCTATCAACCAGGGTAATGCTGTCATAGCGGTGAGAGCTAACGATCTAGATAAGACCATTCTATGGAGCTGGCATATATGGGTGACACATTACGACTGGAATAATAATCTGATATTGGCGACATCCAAGGGTTATGAGGTTGATAAGGAGTATTGGTTTACTCCATGCAATCTCGGATACTGTGATGATCATGATGAGGATAAAGCCGCTAAGACGTATTCTATACGTCTGACAGCGACACTGCCTGATGGAACGACTAAGGAATATCAGTTGGATGGCTTGGGGCAGGATGCGGTTGAGGCATCGTTTGCCGGTGATAACACCTATTATCAGTGGGGTCGCAAGGATCCTATGCTTTCCGGAATCTGGAACAATGATACATATGCTATAGTTCCTGCATCGACACAATATGATATGGACAATAAACCGTATTATCCCGGAGTATGCCGTTTCAATAAACGGGAGCACGAAGAGGGTATGAGTATAGGTGAGTCTATCAGGTATGCCAATCAATTCTTTTCCCATGATAATCCTAGCGGTGGCGATAATACACCTGATAATTTTTGGAGGCGTCATTGGCATAATGGCAGTAGATTTGGTGGACTACGTACTATAATGAATTATTGGGATTCGGAATTGACGGAGGTGTATTTTTCTGACGGTAAATCGGCAACATCTAATTATCAGTATACTCCGTTGGGTCAGCTTCCTACGAAAACGATTTATGATCCATGTCCGGTTGGTTTCTGCGTACCTAATGCAAATGCATTCAGTAATTTTGCAGAACACACACACTCAACATCTTTAAATTATGATACTCCTGGATTGTTTATAAAGCAACGTAAAAGGTATGGTGACAAAGTTATTGGCTGGGATATAAGTAAAATTGCGGAGAGTGGAAACAGTACCATATTTTTACCGGCAACAGGTCTTCGTGATATGGGTGAAGGGCCAAAGGCTCCTCTGCCTGAATATTTTAAAAGCTCGACTAATCCTGCACATTCAAAAGTTACGTTTATAGCAACAACAATATTCAATCGTAATGATACATCGTATGATGAAGAGAATTATTATAAAAAATCCAGTAGTTGTCTGTTGATATATGTTGATGATCGAAATTCTACCATACATATAAATGAACCCACAAATAACGCCTATGGCTTCTCTATACGCCCTATAAAGGATACGAAGTAAGAGACACTTTTGTTGACTCTATCATAATTAAATGCAGGGTATCTAAAGGTTATTAAACCTTAGATACCCTGCATTTTTATTTATTCTCAGAATCCAACAACTTGTAGGATTCTGGTCCCAAGTGTTTTTTCAATAAGCGATATTGTTTCGATAGTAAAGTTGTGTGTACCTCGCATCCATTTGCTTATTTCAGATTCTTTCTTATTAAGCATAGTGGCGAGATCTTTCTGTTTTAGACCTTGCTCTTCAAGTATGTTATGAATCCTGTCCACTATCCGAAATGACAGGTCGACACGTTGTCTGACTTCCGGCAGAACCTTTGCCCTGCGGGTTTCAATTATGCTATTTCTTTTCATCGCGGGTGAAATTTAGGTTTCCGATTATTTCTTTGTCTACAATATATAATGTCCCATTTGCCAAACGAGAAGCAATAAAACGGCTTGTATCCACAAGCGTTTCTACATAGTCGGATAAAGTTTCACTTTCCTGCCATGTCGAAGTGTCTTTTATTCCGCCATTTCCAAAAATCAGAATTTTGTCGGAGAGTCTGATACAATAAAGACGTAGGTTACTCGTCTCGATTGGTATTGCACTTACTCCGTCACCGAATTTGCCTTCATGCCTGAAATATCGTTCCAAAGCCCCTCTTTCTCCGATATGGTCGAGCCATGCGATTATCGTGTCAATATCCTCATCGTAAGCGCAACCTTCGGGGAACTTCTCAAAAAAACACTCAAGTTCCGAGAGTTCTTTGGTATTGAGATGAATACTGTAGAAATTTACAGCCTCATGCTCTTCAATCAATTCGATGGCATATTTCCGTGTTATGCTTAACTTATAAATTAACTATGCAAAGATAATGACTCTTTTTCGATATAACAAGTCGGTTAACTTAAAAGTTAATAAAATGCATCGATTTTCCTGTTTATTCATCGGCAGGATATCACAAATTCATTGTCAGCATAATAAAAGGTGATTGGGTAGCGTTACTCTTTTAGTAATGAAACTCCGAATCACCATATGCTTATATCGACTTCTTCTCATACTTCCGGCTATTGTCGGGGTAGGGTGTGGAGATGCATCGGCACAGTCACTCAACGATTGTGTGCTCAATCGTCCGTATGCCGATATGCGCCGTTGGCATTTGGGATTCTCTGTCGGAATGCACACGCAGGACATCACATTCTCCCACAACGGACTGATCACCGCGGAAGGGGAGGAATGGTATATGGAGCAGCCGGGATTCTCACCGGGTTTCTGTGTAAACGGACTTGTGGATATGAGGCTCAACAGCCTTATGAACCTGCGTTTCACGCCGGGACTGTATTTCGGCAACCGAGACATAACTATGCGAGAGTACAATACCGGGGCGGAGCTGAGGCAGAATGTGAAAACGACCTGCATTGTCCTCCCTGTCGACCTGAAGTTCTCGGGGATGCGTTACCGGCAGTCACGCCCTTACATCACAGCCGGAGTTATGCCCGCATTCAATATCACGCGTTCGCAAGGTGACTATCTGCGCACTGTCCCGGCAGAGCTTTTTCTGACAGCCGGCTTCGGATGTGACTTCTATCTGCCTTATTTCAAACTTGTTCCTGAGGTGAAATTCTGTTTCGGTATCACGGATGCCATCGAGCATGACCGTCCCGACCTTGAGGACGAGCCTGACAAACTCAAGATAACGCGTTCGCTCAGGAAAGCTCTGTCACGCATGGTTGTTTTCACATTTTATTTCGAATAAATGCGTTGCCATATTCTCCTAATATCCAGGTTGCATTTGCTGCTCGCTGTGATGTGGGCGGTTGCTCCGCAGCTTAAGGCGCAGGGGGATGCAATGCTCACCCACTACTGGGCGGTCCCTACCTATTATAACCCTGCTGCCGCGGGTGACACTGACCATATACGCCTGCGTGGCGGGATGAGGGCGCAATGGGTGGGTATCGACAATGCTCCCCGCACATTTGTCGGGGCTGCCGACTCTCCGTTCAGGTGGCTTGGGAAACGTTGGGGCGCAGGAGTGGTGGTGCAGCAGGAATCCTATGGGCTTTTCCGCAATCTCACAGCCGATGTGCAGTTAGGCTACAAGCACCGTGCATTGAAGGGTGAATTCACCATAGCAGTCCAGGCCGGGCTGTTCAACGAGCAGTTCAAAGGGTCGGAAGTGTATATCCCCGATGACGACGATTATCATCAGAGCACCGACGAGGCAATCCCTGACCGCGATGTGGCAGGCAATGCGCTCGATCTCGGGATAGGACTGCGCTATGTCAGCCCTCGCTTCACTGCCGGAATATCCCTGATGCACGCCAATGCTCCGGAGGTCACTTTCAGTGACGACAGCGGTTCCGACTCATCGGCGGGCAATCTCGCCGGCGAGGCTCAGAAAAAGTTCTTGTTCAAGGCATCAAGAACCCTGTATTTTGATCTCCAGGGCAATATCCCGGTGAAAAACACGTTATTTGAAGTACTACCGTCGGTGCTCCTGAGGAGCGACTTCACATTTACCGACATTGCTGCGACCGTCCGTGCCAGATACAACAGGATGTTCTCTGCCGGGATCGGTTACCGTTACAACGACGCCGTATCGCTGATGCTCGGAGCCGAACTGAAAGGGATATTCATCGGCTACAGTTATGACCATCATCTGAGCGACATTTCCAAAGCTTCGTCCGGGAGCCATGAGATATTTGCCGGATATAACCTTAAACTCGATTTTTCACAGAAAAACCGTTATAAACACAAGAGCATCCGCATAATGTGATTATGAAAAAGATTCTATATACTCTCTTCGCAGCGACCCTCCTTACCGTTACCGCTGTGGGATGCGCCACCGGGAGCCGCAATTCCATGGGTGGCGAGGTCACCGGCGTAGGGGGGATGTCGTGGGCGGAGCCTACCCCCTACGGAATGGTGCTTGTGGACCGTGGCTCTGTAAATATGGGACCTGCCAAGGATGATTCGCTATGGAACATCAAGGCTGATCCGCGCGGGGTGTCGGTCGACGCGTTCTGGATGGACGAAACCGAAGTCACTAATTCCAAGTACAAGCAGTTTGTGTTCTGGGTGCGTGATTCCATAATCCGCGAGCGTCTTGCCGATCCTGCCTACGGAGGCAATGAGGAGTACAGGATAGAGGAGGACCGGGAGGGGAACCCTGTGACACCTCATCTCAACTGGGCTAAGGCTATTCCCTGGCGTAATGCAAATGAGGATGAACAGAGAGCCATAGAGAGCCTTTACCGCACCAATCCGATAACCGGAGTGAAAGAGCTTGACCCCGAGCAGCTCAACTACCGTTACGAGACTTACAATCACACCGAGGCTGCCAGGCGTCGCAACCGTCTCAACCCTGAGCGGAGGGAGTACAACACCGATAAGCCTGTACCGGTGGAACTGCCTGTTATATCCAAGGACACAGCTTTCATCAATGACGACGGAGAGATAGTGCGCCAGACTGTCACCCGGGCTCTCACAGGACCATACGATTTTGTGAATACTTATATCGTGAATGTTTATCCCGACACCACAGCATGGATCAACGACTTCGACAACGCCTATAATGAGCCTTATGTGCGCATGTATTTCTCTCATGCCGGATATAATGACTATCCTGTAGTGGGGGTGAGCTGGGAACAGGCTTCGGCATATGCCAACTGGCGTACTGACTTCCTGCGCCGTTCGCTCGGCAGGGAAGGGGTGTATGTGGAGCCTTACCGTCTCCCCACCGAGGCGGAATGGGAGTATGCCGCACGCGCCGGTAAGAGCGGCAACATGTATCCGTGGGACGGCGACTTGCCGCTCACAGAGGAGCAGGGATGTTTTTATGCCAACTTCAAGCCTCAGGAGGGAAACTTCGTCCAGGACGGTCAGCTTATCACTTCGAAGGTCGGGACATATTCGCCCAATGCGTTCGGGCTATATGATATGGCTGGCAATGTGAGCGAATGGACCTCGACCGCTTACTCGGAGAGCATTGACAGGATCACAAGCGATCTCAACCCGGAATATCGCTATGATGCCGCCCTGGAGGACCCTTACAGGATGAAGCGCAAGATAGTGAGAGGAGGCTCCTGGAAGGATGTGGCTCACAATGTGCGTTCCGATATCCGCATGTGGGAATATCAGAATGAGCAGCGCAGCTATATAGGTTTCCGCTGTGTGCGCTCAAGGATAGGTTTTGCAAAGGGAACCCGAAAATGATATAGAGTATACATTTATCGGCTGTGGCTGATACAGACATTGCACCGTTTATGGATAAAGAAAAGATAAAATCCCGTTACCGCTCCATCATGACGTGGGAGGGGGGACAGCGACTGTTCAACTTTGCTTACAGTATCGGAGCCGCCATCGTGATATTAGGGGCTCTGTTCAAGATAATCCACCTTCCCGGCGGAAACACTCTTCTGTGCATAGGCATGGGCACCGAGGTGCTGATGTTCATTATCACAGCCTTTGACCGTCCCCCTAAGGACTATCGTTGGGAGGAGGTGTTTCCTGAGCTTGAAAAGGGTGATGGAGAGATTTCAGGGTCTGTCCCTCGGGATGCGGGGCGGTCATATGCGGCATCTGGGCCTGTGAAAAATGAGGATGTCGCGTCTGTCATGGCTCAGCCGGATGTCACGGTCGTGAATGTGGCATATGTGGAGCAGATGACAGCTATATCGGAGCAGCTTGCACGGTTGAGAGGGATTACGCAGAATCTCAATTCTGTGTCGGAGACGCTGCTGCAGAGCTGTCAGTCGATAGCCGACAACACAGCCTCCGTCACAGCAGGGTCAAAGGAATATGCCGAACAGATGGGCGAGCTCAACCGCGATCTCAAGGATGTGAGGTATATGTATGAGAGAAGTGCGCTTCAGGGTGCCCGCTATTGCGAGGAGTCCGAGAAGATGACCCGTCAGATGCAGGAGCTTAACCGTGTGTACGAAAACATGCTTCGGGCTATGGGCTCCGGGAATTCATGATGGATCCCCTTGTGTTTTAATCAGTCCGATCATTAACTAATAAGAGATGTCAGAATCAGTAACCAGGCTTTCGCCACGGCAGAGGATGATCAACCTCATGTACATCGTCCTGACTGCTATGCTTGCATTGAATGTGTCAAGCGATGTCCTTGATGGCTTCGTGCAGGTTGAGGATGGCCTGGCACGTACTAATATCAATGTCATAGAGCGTAACGATGCCTTGTACTCACGGCTTGAAAGGATTGCGGCTGACAATCCCGAGAAAGGTTCCCGCTGGCTTGACAAGGCTTCGGATGTGCGTCGCCGTGCCGGGGAGCTCTACCGTCATGTCGACACTCTGAAACTTGCGATAGTAAGGGAGGCCGACGGAGAGGATGGCTCTCCCGATGATATACGGCACCGCGACGACCTTGATGCGGCTTCGGTAGTGATGCTTGGAGCCGGGGTGTCGCGCGGGCAGAAGCTTAGGACCTCAATCGACACTTACCGTGATTATGTCACATCGCTTGTCACGGATTCTTTGAAGCGTGCTTTTATAGATGAATCGCTGAGCACGCGTCCTTTCCGGCGTCAGGGAATCGCGGCGGATCAGAAGTGGGAGGAGTCTAAGTTTGAGAATCAGCCTGTGGTGGCCGCCGTGACACTTCTCACCAAGCTTCAGAATGACATATGCTATGCCGAGGGTGAGGCTCTTGCAGGACTGCTGTCGGCTGTCGATGCCGGGGATGTGCGTGTAAACGAGCTGAATGCATTTGTGGTGCCTCAGTCACGCATGGTGATGCGGGGTGGCAGGTACTCGGCGGCCATAGTGCTTGCCGCCGTGGATACTACTGCTCGTCCCGATATATTCATCGGCGGGGACAAACTCTCCGGAGGCAAGGGGACATATGAGTTCACGGCTTCCAATGTAGGCACATTCGATTATTCCGGCTATATAGAGGTAGGGCATGGCGACGGTTCGGTAAGCCGTCATCCGTTCAGCTCCTCCTACACTGTTATGGAGCCTACTGCAACGGTTTCTGCCACGATGATGAATGTCCTGTATGCCGGTATAAACAATCCTGTGAGCATCTCAGTGCCGGGTGTTCCGACTAAGGATGTGTCAGCCGTCATGACCAACGGTACGCTCTCCCGCCAGGGAAACGGATGGGTGGCGCGTCCTGACAAAGTGGGAGCGGACGCCACAGTGACAGTCTCAGCCGAAATTGACGGTGTGAGGCAGAATGTCGCATCTTCCACATTCAGGGTGCGCAGGCTCCCTGATCCTGCCGCTTACATTACGCTGACAGCTCCCGATGGCACCGGCAACCGTTACCGCGGGGGAAAGCCCATATCCAAGTCCGCGCTTGCATCTGCTCCGGGTATAGGCGCGGCGATTGACGATGACATGCTCGATATTGACTTCCGTGTGCTCGGTTTTGAGACCGTATTCTTCGACCAGATGGGCAATGCCATCCCTGAAGTGTCTCAGGGGGCTGATTTCAGTCCGCGTCAGCGCGACCGGTTGAAGAGGCTTTCACGCGGTAAGCGGTTCTATATCTCACGCATCCGTGCAAAGGGTCCTGACGGTATCGAGCGAGTGTTGTCGCCTATGGAAATAATAGTGAATTGACATGTAATCTTATTAGGTAGGGCGTCATGCCGTAACCCTGTAAATCAAAATATATGAAGAAAATTCTTCTCACAGCCATTGCTCTTCTCGCAGCTATATGTGTGTTTGCGCAGGATGCATCCTCTACTGCTTCAACAGTTGTGCGCCGTAAGGTGTCTGAGAGGAATGCCCGGTCCTCAGCTCCGGGCGTGACACAGCGTATGCAGTCGCATATTGATAATTCGCTCTCCTCGTCCGATGACAGCGAATTGCAGTGGATGCGTGTGATGTACCGCAGTCTTGATCTCACCAAGGATGCCAACGGCGCGTTGTATTATCCTGATGAGGCTGTAGAGGGGCAGGACAATCTGTTTCGCATAATAATGAAGCGTATGGCCGACGGTCAGCTCTCGGCTTACGAGTATCTTGACGGACGTGAGAGGTTTACCGATGAATATAAGGTGAAGATGCGTGATATCCTCGACAGGTTCTATATCCTTCATAAGGAGGCCAAAGGATCCACCGAGAAGAATCCAAAATTTTCTATCGATGAGTCAGATATCCCCGCCTCGGAGGTGCTGAGCTACTATATCATTGAACGATGGGAATTTGACCGCAGGTCCAATCGTGTCAGCACCTGGGTTGAGGCTGTCTGCCCGGTGCTGCATCGTGCCGGGGATTTCGGTGCCGAGACTGTGAAGTATCCGATGTTTTGGGTAAGGTATGATGACTTGCGTCCATGGATAGCATCCCAGTACATATTCACTGACGACGACAATAATCTTGCACGCCATAGCTACGATGATTATTTTCGCCTCGGGCTTTATGACGGTGACATTTATAAGACTCGCAATCTCAAGAACAAGTCGCTCATGCAGCTGCATCCCGATCCTGACGATCTGGCACGTGCTCGCGACAGTATCCAGAACCGTCTCGACAGCTATGAGAAGAAGCTGTGGGTGCCTTCGCTTGACGAGCTTGCTGCCAGGCGCGAAGCTGCTGACAAGGCAGCAGCGATTGCTGCCGGAACAGATGATGGCAGTGAAGGGATTTCGGCTGACAGCGGTGACAGCGATAAACGCAGTGCAAGGGTGTCACGTTCAAAACGCGGGGTGAAGAGTGCTGCTTCAAAAAGCAAGCCTGCCAAGGTGAAGAAACCCAAGGCTGTAAAGTCACGCTCCACAGCCACACGCTCGGTGAGGAACAACCGCAAGCGTAACTGATAAAAACACTCTTTATGCCAGCTCACGTTTCCATCGTGATTCCGGTATACAACCGGGCTCATACCCTTGGGCGTACTCTCGCGAGTATTGACGTGCAGACTATGGCTCCGGAGAGGGTGGTGATTGTCGACAATAACTCTACCGATTCATCACTTGATATAGCCTGTGAGTGGGCTAAGGGAAAGAGCCATGTGTCAGTAGTCACGGAGCCGAAACCTGGAGCTTGTGCCGCGCGCAACCGTGGGCTGAAAGAAGTGGATACGGAATGGACCATGTTCTTTGACTCGGACGATGTAATGCTGCGGACGCATATCGCTGATTTCGACGAGGCTGTTGATGCTCATCCTGAGGCTGCTATAATAGGGCGAGATATAATCACTCGCTTCCTTGACGGTTCAGTTCGCAGGCTATATTTTATGGATGGCGGGGATGTGATGTTCCATCATCTGTTTCGGGGCTCGCTTTCCACTCAGCGTTATATTGCCAGGACAGCCCTGTTCCGAAATGCAGGCGGATGGAATGAGTCTCTGCCTGGATGGAATGATTTCGAGTTCGGAGTGAGGCTCCTTCTAAATATAGACGGTGCCTCTGTAGTGAAGTTGCATGGCGAACCTTCGGTTATCACATATCAGCAGGAGCAATCCATATCAGGGCTCCGTTTCAGTGATCATCCTGAACGGTGGGAGAGGTCTCTTGATGCCATACGGTCTCTATTCCTGGTGTTGCCGGATGATGACTCCCGAAGGTGGCAGATGCTTGATTGGCTCGATGCGCGGGCTATGATCCTTGCGGCGCAGTATGCGCGCGAGGCTCGTGTGGCGGAGGATGCTTGCCGTGACAGGTCTCAGCGTCTCGCCTCCGGGATGTATGATGCAGTGATGTCACGCACACGCCATCCCCGCAGGATGCGTATGATTTACCGGCATAATCTATGGTTCGGACGTCTCACATGGATGCTTGTCCGGATGATGTTTTGACACCTCGAAATCCGGGATGATTCATTTCTTATAGATCTGTTTTATTATATTCTCAATAGTGTCGAGATTTCTTGGGTCGACATTGAGATTTATGATATTCCCCTCCTGGTCAATAAGTCTGTAAGTGGGGTATGAATGCACACCTAAGTAGCTTTCAATGGCTTTCTGTTGGTCGTACGGAAGATTGTAATGCACGATATTGTCCCCGATGAGATCATTTTCCTTTATTATGTTCTTCCAGCCGTCTTCCCGGCTGTTGTTTGCAAGATACAGGTATATTATGTCATACGGTTTCAGACGCTCGAATTCCTCTTTGGAGTTTTTCAGTGCCTGTACGCATGGACCGCACCATATTCCCCATATGTCCGTGAGAATTATTTTACCACGGTAAGGTTCGATTATTTTGCTGAATATCTTCTCTCCGTCACTCATGTTTTCAAAGTCCGATGATGGCTTAATGCTTAGGGAGTTGTCGATATTTCTGTTCATCAGGGCTATGCATTTGTCGTTTGCTTCCATCACACGCTTTTTTGCAATCGGGAGCGAAAGTTCATTCATTATGAATTTCAATCTTTCTTTCTGGAATGGGACATAGGTATGCTCCAGTTCGTTAAGGCATATCGATGTAAGGTAGAAATCCCTGACTGTGCGGTCGCAACCTATCGAATCGGCTATTGCCAATGGCTGACGCAGCAGGTCGGTGATTTGTAGCTCCTTCAATGGTGCTTCAAACCGTGAATAGAGTTCAGATATTACATTCGAGTTGAACTCTGAGTTATTATGTCGTGTCAATGCCTCATTCCATTCAGCTGAACCGGGATTGATACTGTTATCTTTCAGATGATTGTAAAGAGTCTCGGCATTGGCGACATATTTTTTCAGATTTTCATGGTCCTGATCTGTAAGTTGTATCACACCTTTCCTTTCCAGTTCAATAAACCTGTCGCGAAGGTCAAGAGGTTCATTTTTTATAATGTCGAGATAGGAGAAATTTGTACGTTTGGGCTGATCGAGATAATTATCCATAAGATATACGAAATCCCGGATAATTGTGTATGGGGGCAGTCGGTTTTTCCATATTGAATCGACATATACATAGTATTCTTTAGGGAATTTCCATTCTGGCATAATGAAGCGTTTCTGCATCATGTCTGTAGCAAGCATGATGTCATACGACTTTTTAGCGTATTCACGGTATCTTTCCGACAAGGTAGGATGATGTTCGAGCTGTTGGGAGAACTTTTTGTGATGGTGTTTTCTCATGTTGTCGAATTTTCCTAACAGTTCGAAGGCATCGATGCCTTTGCGCTCGGTCTCAATCTGTTCGGCCCATTCTACAGGATGTGCTGTAAGCTCATTCTGTAGGCGTACGTCATTGCCCATGAACAGTTTGTGCCCGGTTGAGAAGTCATACAGGAACAGGTATGTCTCATCAGGCTCAACGGGAATGGTGACAGGGATTCTTACCCAGTCAAGGAATATCTGTGATGAGTTAAGAATGGGGAATTTTATCTTGAACCGTCCGAGGGAATCCATATTGGCATGGAATGATTGCTCCTCGTCCGACATTATGTCGTTGTACGCAATTTCGACCTGCCTGCCATTTTTCCAGGCATCTTCCGGCATGTCCTTGAACCATCCTATGATGGTCACACTGTCGCCTGCTGTGTATCCGTTGTCCTTGAATCCTTTTCTGCCATCTGCCATAGGGTAGTCGGGAAGGGCATCGCCTGCGATTACAGACCATCTGGCAGTTTTGCCGCCGTTGACATTCACTTTACGCACGCCGTTCTTGTCTCTGCCCATTTTGATGTCGATATTCTCGGACCCATCGGACAGAGTGATGGCATATGACCCTTTCTTCTCCTTGAGTTGCTTTATTTCCCAGAATCTATTGTCATAAACGGCGACATTCTCACCTATGCCGATCATCCAGTCGCCTGAGGCGTCATCTCGCCAGTAAGTGTTGACTATCCCTGACGGTCTGGAATCCTTGTCGCGTATACCGAATATTTTCCATCCTCCAGGCTCGATGAAATTGAAATTTTCAGTAGAGCAAGGCAGTGGAGCGAACGACAGTTGCACATTGATTTCACCTGATTCCGGCATTCTGAACCACTTGTCGATATCAATGACTGCAGCCCCGGTTATGGGGTATTGTTGCCCATCGGTTTCCAGATAGGTGTTGCGGGCGATTCTGATCGATTCCCCTTTGGGGTATTTTATCCTCATCCTGAGGATTGTGTTGTCAGGGGAGAGCTCTACGGTGTCGATGTATAATATATTGCGGTTGGGTGTGTAGGCGGATATCGGAGTATCCCACACTACAGGAGCTTTTGCCGAGGCGGATAACGACAATATTATCAGGATAGCGGCGGCAACCAGTTGAATAGAGTGTTTCATGACGTAAATTTTGGATATTCCAAAGTTAAGTAAATTAATTGATAATAAAACAGTCGGCATTGATTATTTGTCAATGCCGACTGAGTAATTGCGATAGCTATGTAATTGATGCTATTGTAGTATTGCAGTCACCCGCTTTAGGGCGTCGATGAATGCATCGCATTCCTCAATTGTATTGTATACGGCGAATGATGCGCGTACCACACCCTCCACTCCGAAATGAGTCATAAGCGGTTGTGCGCAGTGGTGTCCTGTGCGTACCGCGACTCCGAGCTTGTCGAGGAGCATTCCCATGTCGTAATGGTGTATGTTGCCTACGAGGAATGATATTATGGCGCATTTGTCGGATGCCTCGCCGAATATCCTTACATCGGGGATTTCATCAAGCATTCGCCTGGTGGTGTATTCGAGAAGCTTGTGCTCGTGTGCGGCGATGTTCTCTATGCCTGTTCTCTGTAGGAAGTCGATGGCTTTGGATAGTGCGGAGATTCCTATGAAGTCGGGGGTGCCTGCCTCGAATTTGTATGGAAGTTCAGCAAAAGTTGTCTTTTCGAACGATACAGATTCGATCATCTCTCCGCCGCCTTGATAGGGAGGCATTTTCTCAAGCCATTTTTCTTTGCCGTAAAGCACGCCCACACCTGTGGGTCCGTACATTTTGTGGGCTGAAAATGCATAGAAATCCGCGTCGAGGTCCTGCACGTCGATGCGGAGATGCGGAGTGGCTTGCGCGCCGTCGATCACAACCGGCACACCGTGGCTATGTGCCTCGGCTATCATATCCTTGACCGGATTGATTGTTCCGAGTACGTTGGATGCGTGGCACACGCTCACGAGCTTTGTGCGCTCGTTGAACATCGAACGATATGCGTCGAGGTCAAGCTCGCCTCTATGGTTGATGGTGACAACCTTGATGCTGAATCCTATGCGGTCGCGGAGAAGCTGCCACGGCACGATGTTGGCATGATGCTCCATTACGGTCAGAATAAGCTCGTCCCCCTCATTCAGCATCATGCCGCCGAATGAGGATGCCACAAGGTTGAGTGACTCGGTGGTGCCTCGGGTGAATATAACTTCGCTTGTGCTTCGTGCGTTGATCCAATCTTTGATGCGGACACGCGCTGTCTCCTGAAGATCAGTCGCTTCCTGCGACAGAGTGTGCACGCCACGGTGCACATTGGCCTTTGTCGTGGTGTAGTCCCTGACTATTTCATTGACCACGATGTCGGGGGTCTGTGATGTGGCGGTGTTGTCGAGATAGACCAGCGGACGGTTGTAAAGCTTCCGGGCAAGTATCGGGAATTCCGAACGAATCTTGTCGATATCCATGATCAATTCCGCTAAATGGTACGGCATGTCTCGCAATTGCCGAGCGAGCCTGAGAAACGTCGGTCAACAAGGTGGCGCAGCCTGTCCTGTAGCCCCGGGATGCGCACAGTGTCGATGACATCGATCATGAATGCCTGCATGAGCATGCGTCGACCCTCTTCCTCGGAAATGCCGCGTGAGCGCATGTAGAAGAGTGCGTCCTCGTCGATCTGCCCTGTTGTGGCTCCATGGCTGCATTTCACCTCGTCGTTGTTGATGATGAGCTGTGGTTTGCAGTGCATACGGGCCGATCCGCTTGCCAGAATGTTGCGGTTGCTCTGGTAGGCTTCGGTGTAGGGTGCTGAGGGTGTGACTGTGATGCTACCTTCGAAGGCTCCGTCCGACTCTTCGTCGAGCACATATTTGAACAGCTGGTTGCTCTTGCATCGAGGGGCGCGGTGGAACACTGAAGTGTCATTGTCTATGTGCATGTGTCCGCTTCCGATAGCCATGCCGCTCAGGTGGCATTCGCAGTGCTCTCCGGCAAGCTCTACATCAAAATCGTTGCGTGATGTCCCACAGGTGAGAGTGGTGTTGTTGATGGTGACATTGCTTCCCTGCTCCTGCTTTACAAACATGCGTGAGTAACGTGATGTGAGTTGTGACGATTCCTCTATCATGCACATCTCCAGGCATGCGTTTCGTCCGGCGATAATCTCGATGACCTGTGATGCCAGATAGCTCTGGGTGCGGTCCTGGGTGTGGTCGCACACAAGGAGCTTTAGCTCGGAATCCTCCTCCGCTACAATCAGCACGCGACGGAATGCGGCGAGCGGGGTGGGGGAGGAGAAGATGTTGACAAGCTGTAATGCCTTGTCGGACCGCACACCGCGAGGTATGTGGATGAACACTCCGTCCTGCACCATCATAGTGTTGAGTGCCACTGATTCATCTCCAACTGTTGCGGCAGAGCCGTAGTAGCGTGACACCACATCGGGCATCTCTTTTGAAGCACGTGCGAGTGACATGAATCTGATCCCTGAAGGCAGTTTGTCGTCAAGCCCGGCTGATGGGATGAACTTGTCATTGACCACTGTGGCCTGGAGAGTGGAAAGATTGGGGACATCGCAGCGGAATGTGGCAGCGATGTCGACAGGTATACCTATGCGATTGACGTTCACGCCGTAATCCGGCGCAAACATATCCTCTATCGAAGTCTTTTCAAACCCCTCGGTGTTTTTTGTCGGGAGTCCAGCTCCATCCAACCCGAGGATTCTGCGGCATTCATCACGCATAGAGTTGAGAGGATCACCTCCTGATGCGTGTATTGACTGGCGGGCGGAGTCGTAGAGATCGATATATTGTGTGAGTGCGTTCATGTTAATCCTTGTTTTCCTCCTTGATCCAGTCATATCCGCGTTCCTCAAGTTCGAGTGCGAGCTCGGGACCGCCGGTCTTTACGATGCGTCCTTTGTAGAGGATATGCACGAAGTCGGGTTTGATATAATCGAGAAGTCGCTGGTAGTGTGTGATCACGATTGTAGCGTTCTTGGAGGTCTTTAGTTTGTTGACTCCTCCTGCCACTACTCTCAGGGCGTCGATGTCAAGCCCTGAGTCGGTCTCGTCCAGAATTGCGAGGCGAGGTTCAAGGACCGCCATCTGGAATATCTCGTTACGTTTCTTCTCTCCTCCTGAGAATCCTTCGTTGACCGAGCGGGATGCGAGCTTGTTGTCAAGCTCCACGATCTCGCGTTTCTGGCGCATGAGTTTGAGGAATTCGCTTGCGCTGAGAGGTTCTTGATTGAGGTATTTGCGCTTTGCGTTCACTGCGGCACGCATGAAATTGACCATCGATACTCCGGGTATCTCCACCGGATACTGGAATGACAGGAACAGACCTTCGTGGCTGCGGGTTTCGGGTGGAAGATTCAGCAGTTCCACTCCGTGCAGGCTTGCTTCTCCAGCTGTTACGGTGTAGGCAGGATTGCCTGCGAGAACTCCCGACAGGGTGCTCTTGCCCGAACCGTTGGGGCCCATTATGGCGTGGACCTCACCTTCGCGGATGGTGAGATTGACACCTTTGAGTATCTCTTTCCCTTCCACGGACGCATGAAGGTCGCGCACTTCAAGTAATATATCGCTCATAATTATATTATTTTCCTAATTTGTTGACAAATTTACTAACATTCTTATTTATGCCCAAACATTTCCGCTGCCAGTTTGGTTCTTCAGGCGTTATCATGAGTCTGGAAGGGACAGCAAAAAAGTTTTTGTTGCCCATTATTTAACTTACTTCATAGTTGAGGATCGCCTCTACGATGTAGAGCGCGCGGATATCACGGCGGTCCACATCCATGTCGTCGTAGGCAGGATTGTCGCTATGGAGGATTACCATGTCAGGGTCGTTATGGCGGCGTATATATTTAATAAGCCTGTATTCGTCCAATTGCACTACATATATCTGTCCCCAGAATATGTTGCGCGGATCACGTATGGGACGGATCGCTACATATCCGCCGTTATTGATGCGCGGGCTCATGCTATCGCCCCTCACCTTGACCAGATGCGAGTCGGGCGGGAGTTGAGGAATGTTGACCATTCCTATGGGGTGAGTCTCGCTGAATATCTGTTCAAGATTTCTGCATCCTGCCGTGACATCTATATCATATACCGGCACTCCTCCCGGTGAGTTGTTGACAGGTTGCATGCTTTCTGCACTCACGGCTATCTCATGGGTCAAGGCTGGTTTGTCATATGGTACGCCTGCCCCGTCGCGGAGCCATGGCTTTGATATCCCCAGGTCGACCACAATACGGTTGATCAGACCTTCGGTAAATGGCAGTTTTCCTGTCATCACTTTGGAGAGGTTGGATGGGTCAAGCCTGAGCATGTGGGCTAATTTGCGCTGAGTCAGGTGCTTTTGCTGCATTATATATCGTAGTCGCTCTGTTATGTCGGATTCGTGACCAGAGTCATGAGCCTTATGGGTATTGTCCGAGCAGTTATTGTGCATATGTTGTTGGTGGGTATGGAATATTGAAACAATAAGAATTTGTTGGTAAATTTACAACATAATTGTTGTTTTGTCAAATATTTCCATTGGAGTTGCTGATTTTTTGAAAAAATC